>Ga0233427_10000011_pt1 | contig 242258 bp, 237 predicted proteins | sample SI_118_April2016_5_FD_179885 | JGI IMG/M metagenome (GOLD analysis project Ga0233427, IMG submission 179885) | Seawater microbial communities from Saanich Inlet, British Columbia, Canada - SI_118_April2016_100_MG | ecosystem: Environmental > Aquatic > Marine > Inlet | place: Canada: British...
CCAACACGCTCAATTGAAGCCCAGCAGGATGGGCCCCGCGAAGGACTGGATGAAGCTCGCGACCAGCAGCATCACGTAGAACGGGGCCAGCGCGCCGATGACCGTCGGCTCCAGGATCCGCCGGAACTGGGATTTCGGGCGGCTCTCATCGTCGGTCTTGAAGGCACAGAAGATGATCGGATAGGTCATCAGGACCAGGACCAGCAACCCGCCGTTGATCAGGATCGCGCGCGACACCTGCGCGACCATTGACGGGGTGTCGGGCCAGGTCAGAAACAGAAACATGCCGCCGGCGAACGCCCAGAAGCCCAGACCGTAGGCGATCAGGGACACGCGGTAGCCGCGCCTGCCCAGATACAGATCGAGGATGTACTTCAGAACCGGATTGGAGGGATTCATTGGCGTCCGTTTCACAACGCCACCATTAGGCCGTTACGTCGTTGTCGCCGCTGACCTTGAGCTTGCCGTAATGGGTGTAGGACCGCTTCATGTACCAGTCGAAATATTCCCAATAAGTCATGGGCTCATACTGTGGCGGATTTTCATCGCTGACGCAGGTCGGCAAGGCGTTGCCCGGCGTGTCGAAGCCCGGATTGACGAAGCAGGCGAACGAGTAGCGATCATTCTCCGTCGGCGGCACCACCCGGTGCGGCGTGGCGCGGAACCGGTTGTTGGTCCAGCGCTCGAAGAAGTAACCCATATTCACCATCACCGCGCCGTCGGGCAGGTCCGGCCAGAACCATGTCTCGCCATCGGCATCGAGGATCTGGATGCCTTCCTCTTTTGCGGGCGGCAGGTAGGTGTTGAAGCCCGTGTCACAATGGGCGTTCGAGCCCATCTCGCCGTCGTCGAGATCGTTCTTGGGGCCGTATTTGGCGACCCGGAAGTAGGTGTAGCTCTGCTCGAAGAACGGATTGAAGAAGCCGGCGTCGAGTTCGAGCGAGCGCGCCCAGACGGGCAGCATGGATTTCCCGAGCTCGGTGATCCGGGCCATGTAGTTCTGCGCGGTCGCCTGGAAGCCGGGCACGACGTCTTCGGGAAGCCAGGGGCAGGCGCCGTAGAATTTCTTGCCCGCGACCACGTCGGGATGGTCGGCGGGATAGTCCGTCGCCAGGACCAGGCACTCGACCGTGTTCAGCTTCTTCGAATTGTGGAACTTCGAATGGGTCGTCAGGCCGCCGCGCGCGGGGACGTAGCCCTTCTGGTCGTTGGTGACCTTGATCTGCATCTTGGTCTCGAGCGGCAGGTCGTGGAACTGCTTGGCCGCATCATGCATGCCGTCGATCAGTTCCGGCTCGAGGCCGTGATTGACGATGCACAGGAAGCCCAGACTCTCCCACACGTCACGCCATTGGGAGGCGACCTCTTCGATCGCCGCGGCGTCGCCCATGCGCGCCTTGCCCACATCGATGACGGGCAGGGCCTTGCGCGGCACATCGCGCACGGAGCGGGCAAATTCGGTTTCGTTGGCGAGTGACATGGGATCCCCCTGATCAGGCGCAGACTATAGCGTCAGGCCGTTAGCTCACACCAGACGGGCGTGTGGTCCGACGCCTTGGTCTTGCCGCGCGGGCCCTTGTCGATCTCACACGCGGTCAGGCGGTCGGCGGCCTGGGGCGACAGCAGCAGGTGATCGATGCGGATGCCATTGTCCTTCTGCCAGGCCCCGGCCTGATAGTCCCAGAACGAGTACACATGGGTCTCGTTGTGCAGGGTGCGCCAGGCCTCGGTGTAGCCGAGGTTGAGCAGGGTGCGGAACTTCGCCCGGGTCTCGGGCTTGAACAGCGCGTCGTCGGCCCAGGCTGCGGGGTCGTAGCAGTCGCCGTCGGCCTGGATGACGTTGTAGTCGCCGCCCAGCACCACCGGCTCCTCGACATGCAGCAGTGCTGCGGCGCGCGCGGCCAGCCGGTCCATCCATTTGAGCTTGTAGGGAAACTTGTCGGTGTCGACCGGGTTGCCGTTGGGCAGGTAGATCGAGGCCACGCGGACGCCTTGGTCGCCGGCCTCGACCCAGGCCTCCACATAACGCGCCTGGTCGTCGGTATCGTCGCCGGGCAGGCCGGTCACAACGTCGCTCAGCGGGTGCTTCGAGAGAATGGCCACGCCGTTGTAGCTCTTCTGGCCATGAACCGCACAATTGTAGCCGCGCTCCTCGATCTCCATGAGCGGGAAGTTTTCGTCGACGGTTTTGATTTCCTGCAGCAATGCCACGTCGGGCTTTTCCTCCTCGAGCCATTCGAGGACGTTGGGCAGGCGCGCCTTGATCGAGTTGACGTTCCAGGTGGCGATTTTGAGAGACATGGGGAAGACCGGTTGAATGGGCGGACCCGCAGTCTAATGCGTGGCACCGGCGTTGCCCATCATTGCGCGCCGGCGGCGCCCACAAATTCGGATATCAGTCTCACCACCAGCTCGTCCTGTCCGCCGAAGCCATGAGGATATTTTCCCTGGCAGGCTTTGACACCCGTGACGCCCGTGTCGGTGGCCGGACCGCCCGTAACCATGACTATCTTCTCCAGGTCGCCGTCTGCGCGCGGGAGGATGTCCCGGGCCCTTTCGGATGGCGTGCGGATGCAGGCGTCGCTTTCGTGCGCGACGACGAGGATGGGCTTGTGGATGTCTTCGAGCCGCACGTCGAACACCGTTTGTGCGACCCAGGCCTTGCGGCCACCAATGAATCCGGACGTGATCGGCGAGAACAGGATCACCCCGTCCGGCGCGAACAACCCGGTGAGAAACGCGGCGGCGTTGACGGCGGAGATCGTGCCGCGGCTGGATCCGACGATGTAGACCGGCGCGCTTGCGCGGCCGCGGACGTCGGCGATGACCGCGCCCAGATCGCCGGCGTGATCCACGCTCGCGCGGAAGCCGCCGAGGCCGTCGCCGGAGCGGTGATCCGTAGGGGCGTCGACAAGGGCGGTCGTAAACCCGGCCTTGCGGAATGCGGCGACGTTGCGGGTGAGGGTGTTGCCTTTAAGCTTGCGGGCGCAGCCGCCTGCATCGAGGTCGAGCGCGCCGCCGCCACCTGCCAGCAGCACCAGGGTCGCGATCGGCTCGCCTTCAGCGTGCCCGAAACTGTAGGCTTGGGTTTCCCCGTCGCGAATATCGACCGTGATGAGCTGGCCGCAGGCGTCGTCTGCCGTTGCGGGCAGAGCGGCAATTGCTGTGACGACGAATGCGAGGAATGTGAGAGCCGGCTTCATAGCGGCACTATTTCACGGACGCGACCGTTCCGAAAAGCCGGACCGGAAGGCCTAGTAGACCGAGAAGGATGAGCCGCAGCCACAGGATGACGTGGCGTTCGGGTTTTCCAGCTGGAAGTGGTTGCCGCCGAGAGATTCAACGTAATTCAGGACGCTGCCGTCGATGAATTCCAGCGAGGCGTCGTCGACCACGACTTTCACGCCTTCGGTCTCGAAGGTCTTGTCGTCGTCCTTGAGCGTGTCGTCGAAATCGAACCCGTAGGTGAAGCCGGAGCAGCCGCCGCCGTTGACGACGACGCGCAACATCAATCCATCACGTGCCTCGGCCGCGAACAGGCTGGTCAGCTGGCTGACCGCGCTTTCGCTCAGGCCAACGCCTTTCGGCCCAGAAGCTGATGGTCCCGTGTCGGGTTGCCCGGCACCTGGTTGCACTGTGGTCGTGTCGCTCATGTCTGCCATTTCACCATAAGGATATCAGGTATCTAGTCATGTCACGCGGTTTGTCAATTTTCCGTTGCATTCAAGCGGCGCACACGTACTTTGCCGAACATGCCCACAACGCCAGCAGACCTGAGGCTCTCGCCCGCCGGACCCGAACAGTTCGGGGCCGTTCTGGCGCCCTATGCCTGTGATCCGCTGGCCACGCGCGGACGCCTGCACGACGAGCCCGAGAGCGGCTATCGCAGCTGTTACCAGCGCGACCGGGACCGGATCATCCATTCGAGCGCGTTTCGGCGCCTGAAGCACAAGACCCAGGTCTTCGTCTATCACGAGGGTGATTACTACCGGACGCGGCTCACCCATTCGCTGGAAGTGGCACAGATCGCGCGCACGGTGGCGCGGGCGCTGGGGCTGAACGAGGATCTGGCCGAGGCCCTGGCGCTCGCCCATGATTTCGGCCACACGCCGTTCGGGCATGCGGGTGAAGACGCGCTCGATGCGGCGATGGCGCCGTTCGGCGGGTTCGATCACAACGCCCAGACTCTGCGCATCCTGACCAAGCTGGAGGAGCGCTACCCCACGTTCGACGGGCTCAACCTGACCTGGGAGACCCTCGAGGGTGTGGTCAAGCATAACGGGCCGCTCACCGGCCATTATGCGGACAGCGACCGGGCGATCCCGGCGGCGATCCGGGAATATGTCGCGAACCATGACCTGGAACTCGACACCTTTGCCGGCGCGGAGGCCCAGGTGGCCGCGATTGCAGACGATATTGCCTACAACAGCCACGACATTGATGACGGGTTGCGGGCCGGGCTGTTCGACCTGGACGACCTCGCGGATGTGCCGCTCATCGGGCCGGCGATCCGCGCTGTGACGGACGCCCATGGCGATCTCGACCGGCCGCGGCTCATCCACGCGAGTATCAGTCAGACAATCGGCACCATGGTCTCCGATGTCCTGTCCGAGACCCGCCGCCGCCTGGCGGAAGCCGATGTGGGTTCACCGGAAGAGGTGCGGGCGCTGGATCATCCGGTCGTCGCGTTCTCGCCGGCGATCCAGGAATCCGACCGCGCGGTGAAATCCTATCTGCTCGAGAACATGTACCGGCATCACCGGGTGAACCGGATGACGTCCAAGGCGCGGCGCGTGGTCACGCAGATGTTCGAGCTGCTGTTCCACGAGCCGGAGTTGCTGCCCACGGAATGGCGGGCGCGGGCCGAGGCCAAGGACGAGGCGGGACGGGCACGCATGATCGCCGATTATATTGCCGGCATGACCGATCGGTATGCCCTTGAGCTGCATCGAAAATTGTTTGATCCGGAAGTTCTTTAATGAATGTTTTCAGTGCCTTCAAGGCGATCGTTGAATTAGAAATAGAATCTCTCGTGGCCGACGGCACGCTGCCTGAGGGGACCAACGGCGCGCGGGTGAGCGTCGATCCGCCGCGCGATGCGAGCCATGGCGATCTGTCCACCAACGCCGCGATGGTGCTGGCCAAACCGGCCGGTCTCAAACCGCGCGATCTCGCCGAGACGCTCGCCGAGCGCCTGCGGACCCGGGATTCGATAGAATCCGTAGATGTCGCGGGCCCGGGCTTCATCAATCTGCGCCTGCACGACGAATACTGGCGCGACCTGCTGGTCGGCATTCTCGCGGCGGGCGAGGCCTATGGCGAAAGTGATCTGGGGCAGGGACGCCCGGTCAATATCGAGTATGTGTCGGCAAACCCGACAGGCCCGCTGCATGTGGGCCATGCCCGTGGTGCTGTGGTGGGCGATGTGCTGGCATCGTTGCTCGCCAAGGCGGGATATGCGGTGACCCGCGAATATTATATCAACGATGCGGGCTCCCAGGTCGATGTGCTCGCGCGCTCGGCCTATCTGCGCTACCGCGAGGCGCTCGGCGACGACATCGGTGAAATCCCGGAGGGCCTGTATCCCGGGGATTATCTGGTACCGGTCGGGCAGGCCCTTGCCGCGCGCGACGGCGACAAATGGCAGGGCGCCGAAGAGAGCGAATGGCTGCCGGAATTCCGCGCGTTCTCGGTCGCCGCGATGATGGACCTGATCCGCGACGACCTGGGCGTTCTGAACATCAGCCATGACGCGTTCTCGTCCGAGCGCGCGCTGGTCGAGGCTGGCGGGGTCGATGCGGTCATGAAAATCCTCGAGGATGATGGCCTGATCTACGTCGGCACCCTGGAGCCGCCGAAGGGCAAGCTGCCCGACGATTGGGAGGAACGGCCGCAGACCCTGTTCCGCGCCAGCGACTTTGGCGACGATACGGACCGACCGCTCAAGAAATCCGACGGATCCTGGACCTATTTCGCCAGCGATCTGGCCTATCACCAGGACAAGTATCAGCGCGGCTTCTCGACCCTGATCGATGTCTGGGGGGCCGACCATGGCGGCTATGTGAAGCGGGTCGGAGCCGGGGTGAAGGCGCTGACCGGCGGCGCGGCGGAGATCGACGTGAAGCTCTGCCAGATGGTGCGGCTTCTCGAAGACGGCGAGCCGGCGAAAATGTCCAAGCGCTCGGGGAATTTCGTCACCCTGCGCGATCTTGCGGACGCCGTGGGCAAGGATGTCATCCGCTTCATCATGCTGACGCGCAAGAACGACGCCCCGCTCGACTTCGATCTGGTCAAGGTGCGCGAGCAGAGCCGCGACAATCCGGTGTTCTATGTCCAGTACGCCCACGCACGCACCCATTCCGTTGCGCGCATGGCCGCAGAGGCGTTCCCCGACGCTGATTTCAGCATCGCGGCGCTGCAGGATGCCGATCTGGCTCGCTTGACCGACTCAGATGAGCTTGCGTTGATCAGGCTATTGGCCGCATGGCCCCGCACCGTCGAAGGCGCGGCCGAGACCCATGAGCCGCATCGGCTGGCGTTTTATCTCTACGACCTTGCCGCGGCGTTCCACGCACTCTGGAGCAAGGCGCGCGGGGAGCCGGGGTTGCGGTTTGTCGTGGCCGATGATGTGGACGTCACACGCGCCCGCATGGCTTTGGTTTTCGCCGTTCGGGCGGTTGTGGCATCGGGACTGACCGTCATGGGGGTGACCCCGGTCGACGAATTGCGCGAATGAGGCATCAATGAGCGAACCTGAGATTCTCGGCCCCGGAGAAATCTACGAGGAACCCCGGCGGCGTCTCGGCCCACTCGCGCGAATGCTCGCCATCGGCGCCATCACGGTCGGTGTGGTCGCGCTCGCCGGTGTCGTCTGGTTCGCCTACCAGCAGGGCATTCGCTCGGGCGCTGAAGAGGCGGCCCCGGTCATCTCCGCCAGTGAAGAGCCGATCAAGCGGGTGCCTGCGGATCGCGGCGGGCTCGACGTCCCCCATCAAGACAAACTCGTCTTCGGACGCCTCGCGCCGGGCCAGATCCAGGAACCGGTTGAGCGGTTGTTGCCGCCGCCGGAAGAACCTGCCGAACGTGCGCCGTCTCCGGTCGCCGAAGCCGCACCGGAGGTAACACCGGCACCACCCGCCGAGATTTTTGAGCAAATGGCGGCGGCCCCACCGGCCAAGCCGGTTGGCGAACCGCCGGCGGCGGTCGCACCACCGCCACCGAGCCCTCCGCCACCCGCGGTGACCGCACCGCCGCCGGCACCACCGGTCGTTGTGGCCAAGCCACCTGCGCCGCCGCCTGCGCCGCCACCTGCGCCGCCTGCCGCTGCGGCGCCCGCAGCCGCCAAACCGGCGGCCGTGGCAAACGCGGCCGACGCCTGGCGCATCCAGTTGGCCTCGGTATCCAGCCGGGAGAGCGCGCTTGCGGAGTGGGACCGGATGAAGAAACGCAATACCGACCTGCTGGGCCCGCTCGATCTCAATGTTCAAAGCGTAAAACTCGATCGGGGCACGTTCTTTCGCATCCAGGCCGGGCCGTTGACGGGCCGCGCCGCGGCCAGCAGCCTTTGCGGCAAGCTGAAGAGCCGCAATCAGGACTGCCTCATCGTTGCGCCCTGAACGGCATCCCCTGGCATGACATCGCCCAATGCGGTCGTTTTCGGCCTATCCGGAACGGACCTGACGGCCGACGAGCGTGCTTTCCTGCGCGATGCCGATCCTCTCGGGTTCATCCTGTTCGCCCGCAATTTGGGGGGCGCGGCGCAAATCCGCAGGCTGACCGCAGAGTTGCGCGATGTGGTCGGGCGCGCTGATGCGCCGGTCCTGATCGATCAAGAGGGCGGGCGGGTGATGCGTTTGCGGCCGCCAGACTGGCCATTCGCCCCGGCGGCGCGTGACGTCGCGGTTCTTTACGCGCGGGCACCGGAGCAGGGCATTGCGGCAGCCGAGGATGTCGGCCGCATGTTCGGGGTCATGATGACCGATCTCGGCATCGACGTTGTCTGCGCGCCGGTCCTGGATCTCGGCCTGCCCGAAACGACGGATGCAATCGGCACCCGCGCCTACGCCGCCGACCCGGAGACCGTCGCCACACTCGGTGGGGCCATGGCGCGTGGGTTGATGCGCGAAGGCTGCCTCCCGGTCATCAAGCACCTGCCGGGCCATGGGCGCGGCGCGGTCGACAGCCATAAGGAATTGCCGCGGGTCGTTGCCGACCTCGCCACGCTCCGCGGGCAGGACTTCGCGGCCTTCAGGCCCCTGCGCCATCTCCCGCTCGGCATGTCCGCGCATGTTGTGTATTCCGCGATCGACCCCGACAGTCCCGGCACGGTTTCAGCGCCGGTCATCGAGACCCTGGTCCGCGGCGACATCGGGTTCGATGGTTTTTTGTTCACCGATGATATTTCCATGCAGGCACTTCAAGGCTCGCTGGCGGAACGGGCCGGCGCGGCGATCGCCGCCGGTTGTGACGCCGTTCTGCATTGCTCGGGCGTGCTTTCGGAGATGGTTGAGGTCGCCGGCGCCGTGACGGGCCTGTCACAATCGGCTGATACCCGCTGGACTCGTGCACGGGCGGCACGCCACAAGCCTGAAGGCGCAGACATCGATGCGCTGGCTGCGGCACTGGTCGCCCAATTCCAGGACGGGACCTGATCACGTGAACATCGACGATATTCTGTTCCTGGCGTCCATCTGGGTGATCCCGGTCTTGTTGGCGATCACGATGCACGAAGCCGCCCACGGCTGGGCCGCGTCGAAGCTCGGGGATGACACGGCGTTGCGCATGGGGCGGGTGACATTCAACCCGCTGGCCCATATCGATCTGTTCGGAACCATCATCCTGCCGGCGATTTTGATCTCCGCAGGAGGGATCCTGTTCGGTTGGGCAAAACCGGTTCCGGTCAATTTTGGCCGACTCGGCCGCCCGAGACGCTGGTTGCGGCGGCCGGCCCGGCGATCAATATCGGGCTCGCAATTGTCTCCGCATTGGCCCTGCATCTGTTGCCATTTGTGGGGCCGACCTTCGGCGAATGGCTGGGTCGAAACCTGATAAATTCTATAAATATCAACCTGTTGTTGGCGATATTTAATATGATGCCGCTGCCGCCTCTCGATGGCGGCCGGGTTGCCGTGGGCATCTTGCCACGGCCTCTCGCCATCCAGCTTGCACGGCTGGAACGCTACGGTTTGTTTATTCTGATCGGGCTGATCTTTATCCTGCCGATACTGGGACGGCAGCTCGGGACCGACCTCAACATTTTCCGTTGGCTCGTTCTCGGACCGCTTGAGTTCCTGCGTGGGATGTTACTGCATGGCGTCGGCCTGATATGAGCGAAACCAGCGAAAGTAGCGAAAGCTTCGAGCAACCCGTCCCGGATCACCAGGCCGGGCAGGCGCTGCAGAATGACGACGCGTCCGACTATGCGCTCGTCGTCAATCTTGAGGGTTTCGAAGGGCCGCTCGACCTGCTGCTGTCTTTGGCGCGGGACCAGAAGGTCGATCTGACAAAGATCTCTGTCCTGGCGCTCGCCGATCAATATCTCGAATTCATTCATTCGGCACGGAAGCTGCGGCTCGAGATTGCGGCCGATTACCTGGTTATGGCGGCGTGGCTGGCCTATCTGAAATCCAAGCTCCTTCTGCCCTCGGAGGTCAACGAAGATGAACCGACGGCAGCGGAGATGGCAGCCGCGTTGCAGTATCAGCTGCAGCGGATCGAGGCGATGCGCACCGCGGCTGAGACTCTGTTTTCGCGGCCGTTGCTGGGGCGCGACGTGTTTGACCGTGGTGCACCCGAAGGCATCCGCGTGATCACCCACGCAGTCTACGAAGCGTCACTGTTCGAGATGCTCGATGCCTACGGCGCCATCACCCGGCGCGGCAAGGCCGAAACGCTGACGATCCAGCAGTTTGAACTGTTCTCCATGGACGACGCACTCGGGCGCCTGCGTGGAATGCTGGGCAGTTCGCCGGAATGGGCGACATTGCTGAGTTTCCTGCCCGAAGGTTTGCACGAGGGGCTCCCGAAACGGGCGGCGATCGCGGCGACCTTCGCCGCCAGCCTGGAACTTGTCAGGGACGGGCATGCCCAGATCCGACAGGACGGCCGGTTTGGCCCGATCTTCTTCCGGCGACGGCCCGACGATGACCTTCCCACCCCAGCGAATGAAGGGGGCGAAACCCTTGACGATCAATCCTGAATTGGAGCCGGACGAGCATACCGAGCTCCTTCGTTTGGCCGAAGCGGTCCTGTTCGCGGCGGTTGAACCGCTCGACGAGGCGTCGATTGGCGCCCAGTTGCCGAAGGGCACCGAAATTCCGGCCCTGCTCGACGAATTGCGCAGGCTCTATGCGGGCCGCGGTGTGAATTTGATCAGCGTCGCGGGCAAATGGGTGCTCCGTACCGCGCCGGACCTCGCCGACAAGCTCAAGATCGAACGTCAGTCCCAACGGCGTCTGTCGCGCGCGGCGCACGAAACCCTGGCCGTGATTGCCTATCACCAGCCGGTAACGCGCCCCGAGATCGAGGAAATTCGCGGTGTAGGCCTGAGCAAGGGCACCATGGATGCGCTGTTCGAAGCGAACTGGATCAAACCCGGGCGTCGCCGGAATTCGCCGGGCCAACCGCTGACCTGGGTCACGACCGAGACATTCCTGTCGCATTTCGGGCTCGAAAGCGTGAAGGAATTGCCGGGGATTCAGGAACTCAAATCCGCCGGATTGATCGATTCCCGTCCGGCGGTCAGCATCTATGCGTCGTCTGCACCGAGCGATGAACTTCCGTTTGGTTCAATGACGGGGCAGGACGAAGCCGAACCGGAAATGGACGAGCCGCTCGAGATTGACGGCGATACGGAGGCTGAAACCGACGCTTCAACCGGCACTGCAACCGGCACTACGGCCGAGGATGCGCCCGTCGCCGACGACGAAGAAATTCACGAAGACGAAACGGGCACCTGATTGTTGCGGAAGCCTCGGTTGTGACTGAGAACCGTTTTCAATAGGCTCCGCCGACTTTAGCGAGACCGGCTGACGAGGCCGAAGCGGAACAATGGTGCGCGAACTCAACGACCTGGCCATCGAGAATGTAACGCACCGGTTCGACAGCACGATCGCGGTCGATGACTGCAGTCTGTCGGTTGGGGCGGGTGAAGTGGTTTGCCTGGTCGGGCCATCGGGTTGCGGCAAGACCACGTTGTTGCGCGTCGCCGCCGGACTGGAACCGCTGCAGCAGGGGCGGGTCCTCATTGGCGGCGAGGTCATGGCGGACGGGCGGACGTCTGTGCCGCCCGAAGACCGCAATGTTGGCCTCGTATTCCAGGACTATGCGCTATTTCCCCATTTGACGGTGCGCGGGAATATTGCCTTCGGGCTCAAGCATCTGTCGTCAACAGATCGCGACGAGCAGGTTGCACATGCGCTCGACCGGACAGGCATGTCCGGCTACGCGTCGATCTACCCGCACCAATTGTCAGGCGGTCAGCAACAGCGGGTGGCATTGGCGCGGGCGCTCGCGCCGCGGCCGCGCATCGTACTGCTCGACGAGCCGTTCTCGGGTCTCGACACCTCGTTGCGGCATCTGGTCCGCGACCAGGCTGCCGAGATCCTGCGCGATGCGGGCATTGCGACACTGATGGTGACCCATGACCCGGAAGAGGCGATGTATCTGGCGGACCGGATTGCGGTCATGGACCGGGGCAAGCTCCGACAGGTCGGGAGCCCCGATCAGATCTACCTTGAGCCGGCAAATGCGTTCGTCGCCGCATTCTTTGGGGACGTGAACCGTTTCACGGGGCAGGTGGCGACCGGGCTGGTCCGCATACCACTCGGGCCAGTGGCCACCAATGGCCACGCCGATGGTCAGACTGTTGAAGTGCTGATCCGGCCGGAAGCGTTGCGTCTATCGGCTGGCAATTCAGCAGATTCAGCCGATAGCGTCGCGGGAACCGTGGTTGCAGCCCGTTTTCTGGGGCGCAGCAGCCTGATCGATGTCCGCCTCGGCGACAATACCGGAACAACGGTGCGCATTCACATGGATGGCCGGATGCTGCCGGATGAGGGGGATGCCGTTTCGGTGACCCGCGACGACGCGCAGACTTATGTCTTTGCGGCACCCGAGGGCGAATAATGCTGCGAACGCAACGGGCTAGGTCGCAACTGCGTGTTACCGGCCATTGCGGGTGGAAATTCTTTCTGCGATAGTCCCGGCGATCAACCCCGAAGGTTCGGGGATTGAAAATACACACTGGAGCGCCTGAACATGGGCACGTTTTCAATCTGGCATTGGCTCATCGTCCTCGTCGTTGTGCTTGTCCTTTTCGGCGGACGGGGCAAAATTCCCAGCCTTATGGGCGACGTTGCCAAGGGTATTAAGTCCTTCAAAAGCAATATGAAGGACGAGGGTGCAAAAGCTGAATCGAGCAAGCTCGAGGAAGACACCACGTCAACGACAGCTACAACGGCTGCGCGCGAAGACGAGACGGCCAAGAGCTAGTTCGACGCGTATTCGAAGGCCTGGCGAAAGCCGGGCTCTGAACGGACCCCGCGATCATGTTTGATATCGGTTGGCCGGAGCTGTTGCTGGTGATGGTCATCGGCCTGATAGTGATCGGCCCCAAGGAACTGCCAAATGCCATCCGCACGGTCATGTCGGTCGTGCGCAAGCTACGCATGGCAACGCGCGAATTTCAGAGCGGCCTCACCGATATCGCGCGGGAAACCGGCCTCGACGACGTTAAGCGCCAGATGGACGATCTCGATTTCTATGATCCCGGCGAAGCGTTGAAAAGCATCGCGGAGTCAGACAAGGATCTGCTCGGTATCGATGATGATCCTGAACTGCCATCTGGCAACAGCATTCTCGATACCAATGCCGCCTACACGCCGCCCGATGAGGACGGAACACCGCACGGGGATGCCGCTGGCCCGTTCGACACGTCACCATCGCCTGACACGGTTGCAGCGAATACTGGCACGCCGAAAACCGACGCTCCGGACGCAGCGCCGGTGGAACCATCGCCGACGGAACCATCGCCGACGGAACCATCGCCGACGGAACCATCGGCAACGAAATCAGCGGCAACGGAACCGGCGCCTGACGTGACGTCAGACGACGAGGCGAAACCCGCCACGAGTGGCTCCACCACATGACGTCGGATACTGAGGCCCCTGAGGATACGCAGAATCCGGCAGACGGCAGTGAACCCGAGAGTGGCATCGATGAAAAGAAGATGTCTCTTATTGAGCATCTGACCGAACTCCGCCGTCGTCTGATGTATGCGGCGATCGCGTTCGTTGCTGTGTTTCTCGTCTGCTTTTACTTTTCCGACACGTTCTTCAACTTTCTGGTCGAGCCGCTGGCGTCGGTATGGAGCGGCGGTGATCGACGGCTGATCTTCACGGCCCTGCACGAGAAGTTTTTCACCAATATCAAGGTCGCGTTCTTCTCTGCGGCCTTCCTGTCGTTCCCTATTTTTGCCGCGCAAATTTATATGTTTGTCGCGCCGGGTCTCTACAAGAACGAGAAGGGTGCGTTCCTGCCGTTCCTGATCGCGACCCCGTTCCTGTTCTTCGGTGGTGGCGCATTCGTTTATTACATCGTGATGCCGGTCGCCTGGCAGTTCTTTACCGGTTTCGAGCAGCTGGCCGCCGGTTCGGGCGGGCTCCCGATCGAACTGGAGCCCAAGGTCAACGAGTATCTGTCTCTGGTGATGCGCCTGATCTTCGCGTTCGGGATCAGTTTCGAGTTGCCGGTTGTCCTGTCGCTACTGGCCAAGGTGGGAATCGTCTCTGCCGACGGCCTCAAGAAGAAGCGCCGCTACGCGATCGTCATCGCATTTGTCGCCGCTGCGGTCCTGACACCACCGGATCCGCTCAGTCAGCTTGCGCTCGCGATCCCGATCATCGTTCTCTACGAGATCTCGATCTATTGCGCGATTCTGATCGGCCGGCGCCGCGATCGTGATGCTGCGGCCAAGGCAGACGAGTAAGTCTGCAAAACTGGACGCGATTCGCCCGGAGTCCCTATAACTGCGCGACCTTTAGTTCGGCGGATTTCCCATGTTCGACCTCAGATGGATTCGTGAGCATCCCGACGCGTTCGATCACAGCCTCGTCAGGCGTGGTGATGAGCCATTGTCGCAGCAGGTGCTTGATATCGACGCGCGTCGCCGTGATGCACAAACGCGTCTGCAGGAGATGCAGGAGCGGCGCAACGCGGCGTCGAAGCAGATCGGCGCGGCGATGCAGGCCGGCCGGAAGGACGAGGCCGAAACGCTCAAGGCCGAAGTTGGTGACATCAAAGGCCAGATGGACGCTGTCGAGACGGAAGAGAAAGAGGCCTCCGACGCCCTGAACAGCTTGCTGTCCGGCATTCCCAACGTTCTCGACGACGATGTCCCCGAAGGCGCGGACGAAAGCGATAGTCTGGAAATACGCAACGTCGGCACCATCCCGAGCTTCGCGTTCGAGCCCAAGGAACATTTCGACCTCGGCGAAGCGTTGGGCCTGATGGATTTTGAGACGGCGGCGGAACTGTCGGGGTCACGCTTCGTGATTCTGAAGGGGCCGCTGGCACGCATGGAACGGGCGCTGGCCGATTTCATGCTCGACATCCACACCGACGAGTTCGGCTATACCGAAATCAGCCCGCCGCTGCTGGTGCGTGACGACGTGCTGTTCGGAACCGGTCAACTGCCCAAATTTGCGGACGATCTGTTCCGGACCGAAGATGGTCGCTGGCTTATTCCGACAGCAGAAGTCCCGCTGACAAATATGGTCGCAGGCAAGATACTCGAGGCGGCTGAGCTGCCCGTACGCGTGACCGCGCACACGTCGTGCTTCCGGGCGGAAGCAGGTGCCGCAGGCCGGGACACGCGCGGCATGCTGCGCCAGCATCAATTCTACAAGGTCGAGCTGGTATCCGTAGTGGCTCCGGCGGAATCCGAGGCGGAACTCGATCGGATGACCGGTTGCGCGGAAGAGGTCCTGAAACGCCTCGGGCTGACCTACCGTCTCGTGCTCCTGTGTAGTGGCGATACGGGCTTTGGTGCCGCCAAGACCCATGACATCGAAGTCTGGATGCCGGGGCAGGCGACGTATCGCGAGATTTCGAGTTGCTCCAATACAAGGGCGTTTCAGGCGCGCCGGATGAACGCGCGCTATCGACCCGCCGGCGACGGGCAGGCCCCCGAGCATGTCCACACCCTCAACGGTTCGGGAGTCGCGGTCGGGCGCGCATTGATCGCCATTCTTGAGAACTACCAGAACGAGGACGGCTCGATCACGGTACCGGATGCACTGCGGCCCTATATGGGTGGGCTCGAGGTGATCCGTGCCGATGTTTGAGTTCCCGAGGAAGACCGACAAGCTTCGCATCCTGATATCCAACGACGACGGGGTGCGCGCGCCGGGCATCAAGGTGCTGCACCGCGTCGCCCGCGAACTCACCGACGATGTCTGGATATGCGCGCCTCTCAATGAGCAGAGCGGCGCGGGGCATTCGCTGACGTTGCGCTACCCGCTCTGGCTGCGCCGCCTTGGGACACGGCGCTACGCAGTTGAGGGAACGCCGACGGACAGCGTGCTGGTGGGCATCCATCAGGCGTTGAAAGACCGCAAACCCGATCTCGTGCTCTCGGGGGTCAATCGCGGCAGCAACATGGGTGAGTTCATCACCTACTCGGGCACCTGTGCCGCGGCGATGGAGGCAACGATCCTCGGCGTGCCGGCAATCGCGCTGAGCCAGCAGACCGACTTCGATCGTAGCTTTACCCACTGGTCGACGGCTGAGCAGCATGCGCCGGGCGTCATTCGCAAGCTGCTCAAGGCCGGCTGGCCGAAACGAACATTCATCAACATCAATTTCCCGGATTGCCTGCCCGAGGATGTCACCGGTGTCGAGGTGACGGAGCAGGGCACGCGTCCGATGGGAGACTCGCTCGTCGAGAGTCGTCACCCGCGCGGCGGTCGCTACTTCTGGGTGGGGGCGCTACCGACCCATGCGAAAGGCAAGAAGGGTAGCGACCTTGCGGCGGTCGAAGAGAATCGCATCTCGGTGACGCCGGTCGACCTGAACTTCACGAACAAGCGGGCCATGAAGCCACTCGCAGAAGCGCTCAAGGGATACCGCAAACGATGAGCACGCCCGCTCACCGTGCGCGGCTCGTTCTCGCACTTCGCAGCGCGGGGATCACCGACACGAAGGCCTTGTCCGCGATCGAGAATGTGCCGCGCGAGATATTCGTCCCCGACGCATTTCAGGACCGTGCCTACGAGGACACGGCGTTGCCTATCGGATATGGCCAGACCCTGAGTCAGCCACTCGTGGTGGCAACGATGATCCAGGGCCTGGAGCTTGGCGGCCGTGAGAAGCTTCTCGAGGTGGGCACCGGATCCGGTTACCACGCCGCAATTTTGTCTCATTTATGTCGCCGGGTGTACACGATCGAGCGTCACAGACCGTTGCTTGCCGATGCACAAGGGCGGTTCGACGCGCTCGGCCTGAGCAACGTGGTAACCATGGCGGGAGACGGCATGAAGGGTTGGCCGGAACAGGCACCGTTCGACAGGATCAGCGTCACCGCCGCCGGCGATGCGCCGCCGCAGGAACTTCTCAACCAACTGAAGGTCGGCGGCATTATGATCATGCCGGTGGGCGGGCAAAGCAGGGTTCAGCAACTCGTCCGGTTCCGACGGACGGAGACCGCAGTCGAAAGCGAAGTCCTTATGGACGTCCGGTTCGTACCCCTGTTGCCGGGAGTGGCCGAGGCCGCGGAAGCCTGACCATGGCGATGGTGCGCGCCCGAAACAACCGACTGCGTTCGCTCACATGGCTCGTCCTCGTGGCGTCAGTGCTCGCCGCATGTGCAGGCCCTGGCGGCAAGGCTGTGGTCATCGACCGAAGTTACAAGAGCGGCAACAGCGCTTCGGTTCCGGCCGGCGCGTATGTCGTGCAGCGCGGCGACACGGTTTACGGGGTCGCCCAACGCAATGGCGTGTCGACCCGCGCATTGATCGACTGGAATCGCCTGCGTCCGCCCTATCTTCTGGTTCCCGGTCAGGCGCTTCGGATGCCGCAGAGCCGTGACTACACGGTACAGCGTGGTGATTCCGTTTATGCGATTTCACGCCGCTTCGGGGTCGATATGACGACCATCGTCCGGCTCAACAACATTCCGTCGCCCTACACGATCCATGTTGGCCAACGGCTGCAATTGCCGGCCAACGCGGGCCCGGGGAGCCAGGTTGCAAGTACGTCGGCACAGTCCACAACTGCCTCGACCGCAACCGCGGGTTCGCCGGCGCGGCCGACATCCAAGCCGTCAGTGCCGACACAGGTTGTTTCGGTCCCGCGTCCGCCGGCGCGCGCCGGCGGCGGCTTTGTGTGGCCTGTCGAGGGGCGGGTGCTCTCATCCTTCGGGTCCAAGACCGGCGGGCGGCACAATGACGGGGTTAACATCGCCGCGCCGAGGGGCACGCCTGTGCGCGCCGCCGAGAATGGCGTCGTCGCGTATGCCGGAAAAGAAATCCGTGGGTTTGGAAACCTGTTGCTGATCAAGCATGACGGGGGGTTGATCACCGCCTATGCCCACGCAGATGCGCTGTTGGTGGCGCGCGGTGACGTGGTCACCCGCGGGCAGGTCATCGCCAAAGTTGGAAAAACCGGTGGTGTGGACAACCCGCAGCTTCACTTCGAAGTCCGGCGCGGCACGAAAGCCGTGGATCCCGGAAAGTTCCTGCCGAGTTGATCCCGTCTAGTCGCGAAGGTCGATCGGCTTGCCCAGACGACCAGCGACTTCCTGAACGAACTGCCATGCGACACGGCCCGAGCGCGAACCACGGGTGACGGACCATTCCTTGGCTTCGGCCCGCAATTGGTCGGGTGCGATGCCGAGGTCGAAATGATCGCAATAGGCCTGCACCATGGCGAAGAACGTATCCTGATTAATGTTGTGGAAACCGAGCCAGAGACCGAAGCGGTCGGATAGCGACACCTTTTCCTCAACCGCTTCGGACGGGTTGATGGCGGTCGAACGCTCATTTTCCATCATGTCGCGCGGCAGGAGGTGGCGCCGGTTCGATGTCGCATAGAACACAACATTCTCCGGTCGGCCTTCGATGCCGCCCTCGAGCACGGCCTTGAGCGACTTGTAGCTGCTGTCGGAGTTGTCGAAACTCAGATCATCGCAAAACAGGATCGCCTGGCGGCCGCTGTCGCGCAACGCGCTCAGAAGCGCGGGCAGGGACTGGATGTCCTCACGATGAATTTCCACCAGCAGCAGGCCGTTCTCGGCCTCCTCGTTGATTTCGGCATGAGCCGCCTTCACCAGGCTGGATTTGCCCGTACCGCGTGCGCCCCACAACAACGCGTTGTTGGCGGGCAGGCCGTTTGCGAAGCGCCTGGTGTTCTCGATCAGCGTGTCTGCCTGGTCGTCGATCCCCTGCAGCAGGCCCAATGGCACGCGATTGACGGCCGGTACCGGTTCCAGATGCCCGCTGTCAGGGCCGTCTGCGTGCCAGACATAGGCGTCGGCGGCCGACAGATCGGTCGTCGTTTTCGGGAGGGGGGCGATGCGATCCAGCGCGTCGGCGATGCGCTTCAGCAGCGGTCCTAAATCCTGATCTTCCATGGGAATTCGTTCCATAGTTTTGCACCCAGACAGGTGGGCACGAAAAGCGGGCGGAAACTAAGCCGCACCACGATGCTGGTCAACGGCGATCACATTTCTGGGTGCCTGGGCCGCGAACCGTCATTGTGCCGTCATTTCATTGCATTTTGCTGCAAAGGGCTCATTGCATTTCGATCCCGCGTCGCTATCATCCGGCGACTTCGAGATAAGCGCCCTGGAGGGGACATGTTCATTACGCCGGCCTATGCACAGGGGTTTGGTGGTGGCGATGCGTTCACATCGTTCCTGCCGATCATCCTGATTTTTGTGGTTTTCTATTTCCTGCTCATCCGCCCGCAACAGCGCAAGATGAAGCAACACCGTGCCATGCTCGGCCAGGTCAAACGCGGCGACCGCGTGCTGACCGGCGGCGGCATCATCGGCAACGTGACCAAGGTGAAGGATGAGACCGACGAGGTAACCGTCGAGATCTCGGATGGCGTCAAGGTCGATATACTGCGCAGCACCATCTCCGATGTCTTCACGTCGACGCCCAGCGGCGGCGGACAGGCAGCGCCGGGCAAGGGTGGCCCGACCGTCGTCGGCCCCGCGGCCAATGACGGGAAATCCGGTGGTGGACTTCTCGGTGGTCTCTTCGGCGGCCGCAAGTAATCTGCCGCAAGTAACCTAACGGGAAGGACCCGCCAGGATGGTTAATTATCCGCGCTGGGCGATTGTCACGACGGTCGTGATCGCGCTGCTCGGCCTCATCTATGCCGCGCCGAATTTTTTCCCGCTGGCGGATGAGGCGGTCGAGACGTCTGGACTGCTGCCAAGCAAGCGTATGAACCTGGGGCTCGATCTCCAGGGCGGTTCCTCTTTGCTCTTGTCGGTGGGAGTCGATACGGCCATTCGCGAAACCCTCGAATCCGTTGAATCGACCGTTCGGCGTGAATTGCGCCAACGCGGCGCCCGTGTCGGCTATTCGGGGCTCCGGGTGGAGGGCAAGGCTGTCGCGTTTACCCTGCGCAATGCGACGGACAGCGACACGGCACGCGACCGGCTGCGGAACATCGAAGACGGGTTCGACCTCGACATCGCGGACGATGTGAATTTCCGCCTTTCGATGTCGGAAGACGCCGAGAGGGCACGACGCCAGAGCGCGGTCGAGCAATCGATCGAGATCGTGCGCCGTCGCGTGGATGAAACAGGTGTCGCAGAACCCGTCATCCAGCAACAGGGCGACAGCCGCATCCTCGTGCAGCTGCCGGGCATCAAGGATCCCGAGCGGATCAAACGCCTGCTCGGCCAGACGGCAAAGCTGAATTTTCACATGCTGGATGAAACCGTATCCATCCAGGAAGCCGAGAGCGGCACCCTCCCGGCCGGATCGATGCTCCTCTACGGCCCGGAGGAAGAGGGCCGTATTCCCTATGTCGTCCGGCGGACCGTCGAAGTCGGTGGTGACCGGCTCGTGGATGCACAGCCAACATTCCAGGACGGCCAGCCCATCGTGTCCTTCCGGTTCGATGCGGCAGGCGGTCGGCGCTTCGGAGAACTGACATCACAGAATGTCGGCCGGCGGCTCGCCATCGTCCTCGACCGGGAGGTCGTCAGCGCCCCGCGTATTCAGACGGCCATCAACGGCGGCAGCGGCATTATCACCGGCAGGTTTACCCCGCAGGAGGTCACCGAGCTGTCCATCTTGCTTCGGGCGGGCGCCCTGCCGGCACCGCTCACCGTGCTCGAAGAACGCACGGTCGGCCCGGGCCTCGGGGCGGATTCCATTGAGGCGGGCAAGATCGCCAGCATCATCGGCCTGGCCGCCGTGGTTGTGTTCATTGTCATCAGTTACGGACTGTTCGGCCTGATGGCCGCGATCGCGCTCTTGTTCAACCTGTCGCTGATCGTGGCGCTCCTGTCCGTCCTGCAGGCAACGCTTACGTTGCCGGGTATCGCGGGCATCGTGCTGACCATCGGTATGGCGGTCGATGCGAATGTCCTGATCCTCGAACGGATCAAGGAAGAGACTCGCAATGGTCGAACGCCGATCTCGGCGGTCGATGCCGGGTACCGTCGCGCCCTGACGACGATCATCGATTCAAATCTCACGACCCTCATTGCGGCCATTTTGCTGTTCCAGTTCGGCACCGGGCCGATCAAGGGATTCGCGGTGACGCTGTCCATCGGGATCATCACGTCCATGTTTACGGCGCTGATGCTGACCCGTCTTTTTGTTGTCGTCTGGCTTCGCCGCAGGCGACCCCAGACCCTGCCGATCTAGGGGAATTATCGTGCGTCTAAGCATCGTTCCCGCGAACACCAATTTCGATTTCGTCGGCCGGCGCAGGCTGGCTTACCCGCTGTCGGCACTGCTGATCATCCTGTCGATCGGGGCTTTTTTTACCCAGGGCCTGAATTTCGGGATCGATTTCCGCGGCGGAATCCTGATCGAAATCAAGACCGAAGGGCCTGCCAATGTTGCCGAATTGCGCAGCACGGTCGGTGGCCTCGGCCTCGGCGAGGTGCAGGTTCAGGAATTCGGCGCACCCGACGACGTATTGATCCGCATTCAGCAACAGGACGGCGCGGAATCCGAACAGCTTCAGGCGATCAACATTCTGAAGGATGCACTCGGTGACCAGGTCGCTGAATACAGGCGAACAGAGTTCGTCGGGCCGACGGTCGGTGCAGAACTGATCAGCTCGGCCATCTGGGCGGTCGTCCTCGCGATCGGTGCGATCCTGATCTACATCTGGTTCCGTTTCGAATGGCAATTCGGCGTCGGGGCCGTGATCGCGTTGACCCATGACGTGGTCACCACGATCGGCCTGTTCGCGTTCACCCAGCTCGAATTCAACCTGGCGACTGTCGCGGCGATCCTGACAATCGCCGGTTATTCGATCAACGATACTGTCGTGATCTATGACCGGGTGCGCGAGGAACTGCGCCGCTACAAAAAGTTGGATATGCCCGCGTTGCTCAATCTGGCAGCCAACCGGACTCTGTCGCGGACCTTCATGACGAGTGTCACGACGTTGATCGCGTTGATCGCGCTCGCCGTGTTCGGGGGCACAATCATCCGCGACTTCGCGCTTGCGATGATCTGGGGTGTGATTATCGGGACCTACTCATCGGTGTTTGTCGCGGTCCCGGTCCTGTTGGCGTTGAACCTGAGCCGGCAAAGTCTTTCGGCCGGCCTTGATGAGAGCGAGCAGGTAGAAGCGCCCGAGGATGACGTGCCGGACACGCCGTCGGACAAGTAGTATGCCCGCCGATCCGACACCCCCGGCGTCCGTTTATCAGGTCGTCGAACGTTACGGCGCCGGCAAGTTCCAGATCTCCGGACTGTCCTATCAGAACTCGGTGTTGGTATTCCCCGAGCGAACCATCGTCTGGCCAGTCACAGCGTTCTCCGACATCGACGATGCAGCTTTGGCGCCGGTGCTGGACGAATCCCAGTCCAGCCAGGGTATCGAATTGTTACTGCTGGGCTGCGGGCCACGCATGCAGCTGGTGAGCCAGGCCTTACGGGCACCGCTGCGCGCGGCCGGGATTGTCATTGAGCCGATGGATACCGGCGCAGCCGCGAGGACCTTCAACCTGCTCCTGTCCGAGGATCGCAGGGTGGCGGCCGCTCTCATCATGCTGCCTTAGTCCACCTTACCGTCATACCCGGTGTCCGCCTTGCCGTCATACCCGGGCTTGACCCGGGTATCTCAGTTTCTTTGTCGACAGAGATGCGCGGATCAAGTCCGCGCATGACGTTGGAAACGAAAACGGGGCCCCGAAGGGCCCCGTAAACGTAATCGCTTTCAGCTTATCAGAACGGTGAGTTCTGGGCCGCTACCATGCCGTAGAGCATGGGGATCGAAAGCAACGTATTGGTACGCGAGAACAACATCGCCCGGCGTGCCGACTTCGGCTTTGCCTCGGCGGGTGCGTCCACGATGCCCAGCGCGATCTTCTGATTTGGCCAGATCACGAACCAGACATTGAAGGCCATGATGAGGCCGAACCACATCGCAATTCCGATCATCGCGCTGACGAAGCTGCCGTCGGTCAGACCGATCGAAAGCCAGCCGCCCAGCGCGCCCTGCATCCAAGCGAGGATGAGGCCGAACAGAACTGTCGATGCCGCGCTCCAACGGAACCAAAACAGGACTGCCGGAGCAATATGCTTACCGATAGCCGGTTTCAATTCGTCTGGAATTTTCGGCATGGTCGGCACCTGTACGAAGTTCAGGTACCAGAGAAGCCCGATCCACATGACGCCGCTGATAACGTGCAGCACGCGAATCAGATGTAAGAGGAAAGGATCAAATACCATTTTCTAAATCTCCCTTTCCGCGCCTAACCGGCGATCGCTTGAGCCACGAGCACCATGATGACGGTCAGCACGACCCCCAGCACGACAGTCATGTGCAGTGATTCCAATGGGTTTTTCATAGTATCCCCCTGTGTAAGAACCCGAATCGGACTATAGCAAATTCACCGCGTCGATCCTACGCGGCACACGGAGCACCCGATCTCCGCGGATGAGGGCCCCCATGAGCCTCACGGCGAGCGAACAATATTGTCTGGATGAGGTCCGCCGTCACGACCATGACCGGTACCTGACGGCCCTGTTTCTCCCGGCCGAGCGACGCGCCGCGGCGCTGGCGCTCTATGCGTTCAATCTGGAGATCGCCCGGACCCGTGAGATCGTCAGCGAGCCGCTGCTCGGCCAGATCCGCCTGCAATGGTGGCGCGAGACGATCGAGGGGCTGTTCGCGGGAAATCCGCGTGAACATCCCGTGGTGGATGCGCTGGGCGCCGCCATTCGCGGGCATGACCTGTCGCGGGAAAGGCTGGACGGCCTGATCGATGCCCGCGAGGCCGATCTCGATGACGGGCCACCCCCTGATGTCGAATCCCTCGAGGCCTACGCGGCCGAAACATCGGGTGAATTGTCTGCGCTGGTCATGCAGACCTTGGTTAGGGGCGGTGAAACGTCGATCACCGCGGCACGCGGGGTCGGCACGGCCTGGGCGATCATCGGGCTGGCCCGCGCCGTCGGGTTTCACGCGCAGACCCAGCGGATATATATCCCCGAGGATCTTCTGAGCGAATATGAAGTGGAGCGACGGCGCTTGTTCGATCTCAAGCCGTCGGCCGGGCTCAATCGATCGATCGAAGCCATGGTGACCCGGGCGGAAACTTTTATCGCGGATGCACGGTCGTCATCACCCGATATCCCAAAATCGGCGCGGCGCGGGCTCTTGCTGGCCAGCCTCGCGGACCGGCATATCGCAGCCATTCGGAAAGCGGGCTTTGATCCGTTCGCCATTCCGGCGGCACAGGCCTCGCCGGTGTTGCGCCTGGCCTGGGCCGCCTGGCGCGGGCGGTATTAGTTTATCTCGCTAATTTCCATCGTCAGATCACGGGATCGTCGACCCCGGCGTTGAAGCTGAATCCCATGGCGAGCAATTTCTCGACAGCGTCCCGGCCGAATTGGCCCGTGAGCTCGTCGGCGACTATTTGTGGCTGCTCGATATCGTTGAAATCTTCGGCGGAATCACCGTTCACGATGACCAGAAGCCGGGCGGTCTTGTCGCTGACATTTTCGAAGCGGCGGACGACGCGCGGCGGGACGGCAACGAGATCGTAGGGATCGAGAATCAACTCGTTCTCGCCTTCGTCGCCCCACTGAATTTTGAATCGCCCATCGAGGCACAGGAACGTCTCGCGGGTAATCTTGTGTGAATGGAGTATCGGGCCGTTGCCGGGGGGGCACTCGGCGATGATCACACTCATCTTGTCTTCTGTCGTGACCGCGGGTGCCTGTGCCATGGGCCCGCCTTGCTGCTCCGGGGACATCAGGAGGTACAGCGTCCGCGCGGTCATCGCCTCATAGACCTCTTTTGGGATGTTGCCGTTGGCATCGTGGCTGTCGCCTTGTGCCTTGAGGTCACGGAACCGCGCCACACGGCTGTTCATCTCGTCATGAGTAAAGTTCACTGTCTTCATATCGGTCTCCATCTCGCACTGATTGGGTTGGTTTCGCGTTATGGAGAATTTCGCTTGTCTCGCCATGGGACCATTTTTTGCGGACGATGTTTCCACTATGTAAAAACGGTGGCGAGAACTAGAGTTTGCTGATGGCGCAGTACACGAACACGTCGCTTGAGCGCGGCATGTCGATTTTGAACACCCTCGGCGATGCGGAAGAGCCGATGACGCTGACTGAAGTCGCGTCTCGCGTGGACCTCGCGCGATCAACCTGCTTCCGGTTGATGGCGGTCCTGCAAGATCTGGGGTTCGTGCTCAAGAACCCACAAAGTGGGACCTACAGCCTGGGCTTCAACGCCTACCGTCTTGGGCAAACCGCACACGCCGTAGAGGCGATTGTCCGCGATGCCCATCCGTTTCTGGTGAAACTCACGAAGGACACAGGTCTGACGTCCTATCTCGGGGCATTGGAGGGGCCACAACTCCTGATCTGTGATGTGGTTGTGCCCCGGAAGGCAGAGAAAGCGCCCGTCTCCGCGCGCATGCGTATCGATGCCCACGCGGCCGCAGCGGGGAAAATGCTGTTGGCGTCACGACCCGAGGATGAAGTGGCCGCGTTCTTCGCGACACATCCACCACGGCGCTACACAGGCAAAACACTGAATGCGCATGACAGGTTGCGGCGGGAGCTACGCGAGGTGTCCGCGAGCGGCTATGCCATCGAACGTGGAGAAATGCGTGACGACATCGAGGCGCTGGCTATTCCCGTGATCAGCAGCTTCGAGCGTCCGATCCTGTCGCTGGCCACCATCGGCAAGGTCCCGAAAGAGGGAGGCGTGCGGTTTCAACGCAGGATCGACGCAATGCATGCGGCGATCAACGATCTGTACGAGTTTCGTGTCTTCGGGCGTTAGAGGCCCAGCTATCAGGCCGTGTCGGGCGGGCCCTTGAGCTCGACGATATTTCCCTCAGGGTCGCGCAGATAAACGCTCGGGCCGGTGCCGTCGGCGCCATAGCGCGGGCCTTCCTCGACGATCTCGATATCATGGGCGTCGATGTAGGCGTGGAGCGCGGCATCGTCGAAGCGATCGATGCGGATCGCGAAATGATCGAGGTTGCGTCCCTCGGGACCCGGTGCCGCACCACCCTTGCGGCCCAGCACGCCGTCCACGGTGACCAGGTCGATCAGTTGCCGGCCTGCGCGCAGCTGCAGCAGGTCGAATTCCTTGTTGTGCCGGTCGACGGTGCAGCCGAGCACATCGCAATAGAAATGCCGCATGGCATCCAGGTCGACGCAACGGATGACCACATGGTCCAGGCCTTCCATTTTAAATGGGGGATTGGCCATGATCAGTTGTACGCCGGGTCGGGCGGGCCCTTGAGCTCCACCGTGTTGCCTTCGGGGTCCTTGATGTGGATCCCGGGGCCTTCACCTTCCGCGCCGCCTCGGATGATGGTGGCACCCAGATCCACGCCGTGGCCCGACAGGTAGGCACGGATCGCATCGTCGTCATAGGGTTCCACCTGGATCGCGAAGTGATCCATGTTGTATCCGTCTCCCCCGGGTGCCGGACCGCCCTTGCGTCCGGACGGTTCGTCGATAGGCATCAGGTCGACGATGTGATCGCCAATGCGCACCTGGTAGAGGCCGATCTCGGTGTCTTCTTCCTGCATCGTGCCGCCCAGCACGTCACAATAGAAATGCTTCATCGTCGCCAGGTCTGTGCAGCGAACTACAACATGATCCAGCCCCTTCATGGCAAATGGTGCCTTCGTGGTCATCCACGTCTCCTTCTGGCCCGCAGGCGGATCACCGCCGCCGGGCCGCCATGGCGTTCACTCGCGGGCAGCTCCGTCTTCAGCGCTTCCAGATGCTCGATGTCGAGGAGGTCCCCAAAATCGTCGCGCAGCCGGTCCTCGGTGAACATCATGCCTGTGTCCGGCGGGCCACCCTTGCCATAACCCAGATGATCGGGCGTAAAGCCCTCCAGAAGCAAGAGGCCACCCGGTTTCAGGGTCAGTGCCAGTTTCCGGTGCAGTTCGGTTCGGTCGTCGGGCCCGACATGCAGGAATGCCAACACGACCAGGTCGAAAGCCGCTTCGGGCGCATCCCAATCCCGCAAATCGGCGGTCTCGGCGTTGATCGACACACCGCGCGCGGCGGCGAGATGCTGTGACTTCTCGACGCCCACGGGGGATGCGTCCACGCTTGTGACGGTGAGCCCGCGTTCGGCCAGCCAGACCCCGTTGCGGCCTTCGCCGTCACCGGGCAGCAAGGCGGTCATGCCCGGTTTCAGGAGGTCAGCGTTCGCGGCCAGCCACTGGTTGGGTTCGTGGCCGAAAACGGGATTCTCGCCGCCGTAACGTTGATCCCAGAAATCACCGGGTCTGTCGCGTGGATGAGAGGGGTCGCGGGCCATGATTACTCCGCCGCCATTGGGGTGTCGCTGAACCATACCGCGATATCCGACAGGGCGCGGCGCGACATCAGCCGCCGGCGTTCCCGCTTGCGCTCCTTGCGCTTCACGTCGGCCAGCGCGCCGTCTTCGAGCGGCGGGATCAGCCCGAAATTCACATTCATCGGCTGAAACGTCTCGTCGTCGGCACCGCCGGTCACATGGGCGAGCAGGGCACCATGGGCCGTCGTGTCCGGCGGCGGCGTGACCGCCTCTCCATTTCGTTCGGCAGCGGCGAACCGCCCGGCGAGCAAGCCCATCGCCGCACTTTCCACATACCCCTCAACACCCGTGACCTGGCCTGCAAACCGCAAGCGCGGCTGCGCCTTCAGGCGCAGGGAGCCGTCGAGCAGGCGCGGCGAGTTCATGAAGGTGTTGCGGTGGATGCCGCCAAGGCGTGCGAACTCGGCATTCTCCAGGCCGGGGATCGCGCGGAAGATCTCCTCCTGAGGGCCGTAACGCATCTTGGTCTGGAAGCCGACCATGTTGAACAGGGTGCCCAGCGCATTGTCCTGGCGCAGCTGGACGACCGCATGGGCCCGGCCGCCGGTGCGCGGGTCGGTCAGGCCGACCGGCTTCATCGGGCCGAACCGGAGCGTGTCCCGGCCGCGCGAGGCCATCACCTCGATCGGCAGGCAGCCTTCGAAATAGGGCGTGCTCTTCTCCCATTCGTGGAAGTCGACCTTTTCGGATTCCAGAAGCGCGTCGATGAAACCCTCGAACTGGGCCTCGTCCATGGGGCAGTTGATGTAGTCCTTGCCGGTGCCGCCGGGGCCGGGCTTGTCGTAGCGGGACTGGAACCAGGCGACCGACATATCGATGCTCTCGGCATGGACGATCGGTGCGATGGCATCGAAGAAGGCAAGGTTTTCCTCGCCGGTCAGGTCGATGATCGCCTGGCTCAGGTCCGGCGAGGTGAGGGGCCCCGTCGCCACGATGACGTTGTCCCAGTCCTCCGGTGGCAGGCCAGCAACTTCGCCGCGCGAAATCTCGATCAACGGATGATCGGCGATCGCCGTACTCACTTGCGCAGCGAAGGCGTCACGGTCGACAGCCAGCGCGCTGCCCGCGGGCACCCGGTTGGCGTCGGCCGCTGCGATGATCAGCGACCCCAGGATGCGCATCTCGGCATGCAGGATGCCGACCGCGTTCCCCTCGGCGTCGTCGGAACGGAATGAGTTGGAGCAGACCAGCTCGGCCAGCTGGTCTGATTGATGGGCATCCGTGGTTCGTTCGGGGCGCATCTCGTGGAGGATCACGGGCACCTGGGAGCGTGCCAGCTGCCAGGCCGCCTCGCAGCCCGCGAGACCACCACCAACCACATGCACCGGCGCTGTATTTGATTTGCTCATGGGTCAGGACATAGCGAGACCGGCGGGCGAAGGCAATTGCGCGCTACGCACAGAAAACCGTTCGTGAATTGACGCGGCGCATGGCCGGTGCGACGGTTTTCATCGAAATTCACGATTGGGAGGCTCCGATGCGTAAATTCGGACTGATGGCAGTCTTTGTGGCGCCCTTGTTTTCTGTTTCCCTTGCGACGTCGCCGGCACAGGCCGAACCCCAGATGCTCGGGGTCGTGCAGACGGCTTCCGCCGTGCCGTTGCATTGCACAGGCGGCAACTGCACCGCCGAATTGTCCTCGATCTGCCTCCACGAGCAACGTGCGACGCCCACATCGGGCCACCCGTATACAGCCTTCAATGCAGACGCGATCTCCGTCACGGGGACCCGCGCCGACGGCACGCAGGTCTCCCTCCGTGCCGCCGATGTCCTCAAATTCGCGGCGGCCCGAGGTTTCCACACGGTGCGGGTCGATGTGCCCGACGCCGTCCGGCAGGCTCATGGACTGGTTGCACTCGCGGTGAAGGTCGAGCAACCGCTGACGCTCATTCCCGGCAAATCAGGGGCCGACAGCGATGATCCGCTCACCGACGCCGATATCGAGCTTGGTGCCGGCCCCATGCGTGCCACGGCGACCGCCATCGTCGACCGCAACGGCGACACGATGCATGCCGGACAGATCCTCGCGCGCATGATCGACGCGTTGCCGCGCCATGGCCGCGCCGATACCGAAGCGCGCGCCGGTCTTTGGGACACGGCGGCCGTGAGCCATGTGCCCAGCCATTCCAGAACGGGCGTCCACAAGGCGCGAACCGCATACAACCGCTGCTATCGCCAGACCCGGATCGGCGACAAGAATCTCCGCGGTTGCCTGGCCGAGGCCCATGACGGCCTCGTGCTCGATCTCAACCAGACATACTGGGATGCGGTGAAGGCTGGCAGCTGAGCGCCCAGAACCAGTTCAAAGACAGGTTTTTTCCATGAAATTCGGATTGTTCATGCTGCCCTGCTTTCGCGAGGGCGTCGCACCATCATTGGCGGACTTCTACGATGAGATGTCGGAGCTCGTGGCCGTCGCCGACACGACCGGCTGGGAGCGGCTCTGGATCTCCGAGCATCACTTTCACTATTACGGCGGCGCGTCACCGAACCCGGCAGTCCAGCTCGCGGCATGGGCGCGCGAGACCAAGCATATCCGGCTGGGCCCGGCGATCTCCCTGACGCCGCTACGCAACCCGCTGCATATCGCCGAGGATTATGCCGTCGTCGATCAGCTTTCGGGCGGGCGGCTCGATTTCGGCATCGGGCGCGGTTATCTGCCCCACGAGTTTGCGGGGCATAATCTCGACCCTGAACAGGTCAGCGCCATGCGCGAGGAGGGGTTCGAGATCATCCGCCGGGCCTGGTCCGGCGAGACGTTCGCTTATGACGGTGATCACTACAGTTTCCCGAAGCTGAAGTTGTACCCGCTGCCCCTGCAGGACAACGTCCCGATCTGGGTCGGCGCCTCGCGCACCCGCGACAGCTTCGAGTGGGCCGGGCGCGAGGGGTTCAACATCATGATGAACCAGTATCCCATGAAGCCCGAGGACGCGCGCGAGCGCTTCGGCTGGTATCTCGACGCCTGGAAGGACTCCGGCCGCGCCGAGGGCAGCCATGAGGCCATGATGTCGGTGTTCCTGCACATCGCCGATACCGAAGAAGAGGCCGTCGCGGAGGCAAAACGCGCCGTGCAGGAGCACGCCAACCTGTTCCGGCTGCTGTTTTCAGGTGATCAGTGGAACGAGGATTACGCCGGCGACGAGAGCGTCTTCGATTTCCTCGCGCCCGACGGCGACATCGCCCGGATGTTTCGCGAGCGCACCTGTATCGGCACCCCCGAACAGGTGATCGAGCGGATCGAACGCTACCGGGACTGGGGCTTCACCGAGATGAGCTTCATCGTACGCACGGGCGAGATCGGCCAGGACCAGGCGCTGCGGACCATGGAGCGGTTCAACAACGAGGTGGCGCCCGCGTTTCGCGGCAAGCAGGCGGCGGGGTAGGGGCGAGAGATAGTCCTCCGGTCCTACATCCCGTCGACGAAGATCACCCGGTCGTTCGCCGCTTTCAGGCGCAGCGGCAGGACCGCCTGATATTCCGGCGAATTGTACCAGGCGCGCGCGGCTTCCATGTCTGCAAATTCGAGAATCACAACCCGTTTGGACGCCCAGCCGCCCTCGACCGTGTCGATGGTCGAGGTTGCGGCCAGGAGCTTCGCGCCATATTTCTTCAGTGTCGCCGGCACCTTCTCCAGATACTCGTCCATGAGGGACGCGTCGTGGATATCGGCGTCGAAGATTGCGTAGGCAGACATGGTTTCTCTCTCATCTCTCGTCATGCCCAGCGGCGTGCCGGGCGGGTTGAAACCCGCCCCTACGGCAAGTCGAGCATGGTGAATGTAGGGGCGGGTCTTTGACCCGCCCGCATTCCTACAGCCCCGGCACCAGCACGAGGCTGTCCGTGGCGGCGACCTGCCGCAGCGGGATGATCTCCTGATATTCCGGAGAATCATACCAACCCTTGGCGGCTGCTGCGTCGGCGAACTCGAGGATCACAACGCGGGCCGGATCCCAGGTGCCTTCGAGGGACTCCGTGTCCATACTGGAGGCAAGCGGCTTGCCGCCATGGGCCTTGAGAGTCGCGCCGACCTTCTCGGCATAGGCCTTGAAGGCTTCGGGATCGTGAACGTTGGCATCGACGACGATGTATGCGGACATGTTGGTGTTCCTTTTCGTTGGATTGTGAAGATTTAACGCAGGGATCAGGGAGTGTCAGTTTTCCAAATGAGGTCAGCATCCAAATCGCTTTGGACTGATGTGTACTTTAGCGTGCCACCATCTTCCGTGAGGATACCTTGTCTGGCGCCAGCGCGGACACAAACACCGGGCTCAACGAAAACGGCAATCCAAACCTTAGTTGAATTTGCACTGTCAGGATCACTCAATATCGGCGCGTGCGGTCCATGGTTTTTGAAGTTTTGCGAGGGCTTCTGGTTTTCCTGCAAAAATATCGACTTCTCGAAATTCGCCGGATGAGAAGCGGAATTTTGTTAATGCCTCACGCGCACGCGTGGGTTCCAGGCTGTAGCGTTTTACGGCTTCGCCGACCCAACGGGCCGCGAAGGCACCGCTCTCCATCTTAAGTTCAGCGCGGAATGATCCGATATAGAGCGTCTCACCTTCTCTCACCACGAAGGTCGGCGTCAGATCGCTGACAACGGCGGTCGATTTTCCATTCTCGGTCTTGCGCGCGACATCAATGAAATTGGTGATCTTCGTATCGCGCCCGAAGCTGAACAGTTCATCCACCGCGTTCTCCGTCACAGAACGCAGGAAATAGGTTCCGGGGTCGAGTGCGAGGGCGAGCCACGTGGTGTCGGTGTCTCTGTCCTGATGACGGGCTGTGCTCGCGCGGTCTTCCTCGTCACCCGCGATGCGGATCGACATTCGATAAACGTTACTGGCGGGAACCTGCAGGAATGATTTTTCGGTGTCTGGTTCGAGCTGGATGCTCGCGATAACAACCGATTTTCCCTTCTGGGAAATCTGTTGCTCGATGGTCGGAGCACAGGCAGCGAGAAACAGAAAGCCAAGAACGAAAAGACGGGGTGTGACGCGCTTTATCATTGGATAACCCTAGCGTCCTCATCAAGGGCCTGTCACCGGGTTCATCACTCACAAAATGCTTGGCGCTCACGCCCGTTTCTTCGTCTTCTTCGCCAGTGCCGGCAGGTAGGGGGCGAGGAAGTCGCCGGTGAAGCTGCGTTTGACCGCGCAGATGTCTTCCGGGGTGCCGGAGGCGACGACCTCGCCGCCCTTGTCGCCACCCTCGGGGCCGAGGTCGATGATCCAGTCGGCGGTCTTGATGACCTCCAGATTGTGCTCGATCACCACCACCGTGTTGCCCTGTTCGACGAGTGCGTGGAGCACCTCGAGCAGCTTGCGCACGTCGTGATAGTGCAGGCCGGTCGTCGGCTCATCGAGAATGTACAGCGTCTTGCCCGTGGCCCGGCGTGACAGCTCCTTGGCGAGCTTCACCCGCTGGGCCTCGCCGCCCGACAGGGTGGTGGCCGCCTGGCCCACATGGACGTAGCTGAGGCCGACCCGCTCGAGGGTCTCCAGCTTGTCCCGGATCGACGGCACGGCCTTGAAGAACTCCCGGCCTTCCTCGACGGTCATGTCCAGCACGTCGGCGATGGACTTGTCCCGGTAGAGGATTTCCAGGGTCTCGCGGTTGTAGCGCTTGCCCTGACACACGTCGCATTCGACATACACATCCGGCAGGAAATGCATCTCGATCTTGATGACGCCGTCGCCCTGGCAGGCCTCGCAGCGCCCGCCCTTCACGTTGAACGAGAAGCGGCCCGGCTTGTAGCCCCGCGCCTTGGATTCCGGCAGGCCGGTGAACCAGTCCCGGATCGGCGTGAAGGCGCCGGTGTAGGTCGCGGGATTGGACCGCGGCGTGCGGCCGATGGGTGACTGGTCGATGTCGATGACCTTGTCGAAATGGTCGAGGCCCTCGATGGCCGCGTGGGCTCCCGGTGCCGCGCGTGAGCCGTAAATATGCCGCGCGGCGGCGTTGTACAGCGTGTCGAGCACCAGGGTGGACTTGCCCGAGCCCGAGACCCCGGTGACGCAGGTGAAGGTGCCGACAGGGATTTCTGCGGTCACGTCCTGCAGATTGTTCGAGGTCGCGCCGATGACCTTGAGGACCTGGCCCTTCTTGCCCGGGCGGCGTTCGTCCGGGATGGGAACCTGCTCGATGCCGGTGAGATATTTCGCGGTCAGGCTCTTGCTGACCTGCTGCATCACCTTCTTGGGCGTGCCCTGGGCCACGACCTCGCCGCCATGTATGCCCGCGCCGGGGCCCATGTCGATCAGATAGTCGGCGGCGCGGATCGCGTCCTCGTCATGCTCGACGACGATCACGGTGTTGCCCAGATCGCGCAGGCGCCTGAGGGTCTCGAGCAGGCGGGCATTGTCGCGCTGATGCAGGCCGATGGACGGCTCGTCGAGGACATACAGCACACCGGTCAGGCCGGAGCCGATCTGGGAGGCCAGCCGGATCCGCTGGCTCTCGCCGCCCGACAGGGTGCCCGACTTGCGGTCGAGGGTGAGGTACTCAAGCCCCACATCGTTGAGGAAGCCGAGCCGCTCGTTGATCTCGCGCAGGATCCGGTCGGCGATCTCGCGCTCCTTGGGGGTCAGGTGGTTCTCCAGATCGAGGAACCAGGCGCCGGCCGCCGCGATCGACATCTCGGTCGTCGCGCTGACATGCTTGCCGTTGATCCGCACCGCCAGCGCCTCGGGCTTCAAACGCGCACCGGCGCAGGTCTCACAAACAGACGTCACCTGATACTTGCCGATCTCCTCGCGCGCCCAGCTGCTCTCGGTCTCCCGGTAGCGGCGCTCCAGGTTCATGACCACGCCCTCGAAGGGCTTCTTGGTCTCGTATGTGCGCAGCCCGTCGTCGTATTTCATCGTGATCGAGGTCTTGCCCGAGCCGAACAACACCGCCCCTTGCACCTTCTCGGGCAGTTCAGACCAGGCGTCGGCCGCAGAGGCCTTGTAGTGGCGCGCGATCGCTTCGAGGGTCTGGGCGTAGTAGGGGCTGGAAGAGTTGGACCAGGGGGCCACCGCACCGTCGCGCAGGCTCTTGGTCCGGTCCGGCACCACCAGATCGGGGTCGACCACAACCTTGGTGCCCAGCCCGTCGCAGGCCGGACAGGCGCCGAACGGGTTGTTGAACGAGAACAGCCGCGGCTCGATCTCCTCGATCGTGAAGCCGGACACGGGACAGGCGAACTTGGACGAGAAGATCGTCTGCTCGCCGCCGTCGGCGTTCTCGGCAAATACGAGCCCGTCGGCCAACTCCAGCGCGGTCTCGATGGAATCCGCAAGCCGGGTTTCGATGCCCGGGCGCACCACGATCCGGTCCACCACCACGGCGATGTCGTGCTTGAAGTTCTTGTCGAGTGTGGGCGCATCGGCGATCTCGAACATCTCGCCGTCGATTTTCACCCGCTGGAAGCCGCGTTTCTGCAGACCCGCCAGTTCCTTGCGGTACTCGCCCTTGCGGCCGCGCACGATGGGGGCGAGCAGATACAACCGCGTGCCTTCGTCCATCTCCATGGTGCGGTCGACCATCTGGCTGACCGACTGGGCCTCGATGGGCAGGCCCGTGGCGGGCGAGTAGGGGATGCCGACCCGCGCATAGAGCAGGCGCAGGTAATCGTAGATCTCGGTCACCGTGCCCACGGTCGAGCGCGGGTTCCGGCTGGTCGTCTTCTGCTCGATGGAGATCGCCGGCGACAGGCCCTCGATCGAGTCCACATCCGGCTTCTGCATCAGCTCCAGAAACTGGCGCGCATAGGCCGACAGGCTCTCGACATAGCGCCGCTGCCCCTCGGCATAGATCGTATCGAAGGCGAGGGACGACTTGCCCGATCCCGACAGCCCGGTGATCACCACCAGGGAATCCCGGGGGAGCGATACATCGACGTTACGCAAATTGTGCTCGCGGGCGCCGCGAACGACGATTTTGTTGTTTATTGCCAAAGCCAAATACTCTTAGAAAATGCCGGAAAATTTTGCTCGAAACGCATCTTCTAATCCAGATCGGAACTCTGCGGCTTTTGTTGAGATAGCCGGAAGACGCTCAACGTCCACGGCACGATGCGCAACACCGTACGGACCCAACGTAATGGCGTCGCGCAGGTGTACTAAGTCCGTAAATGAATCTCCGAACTGCCACGCGGTTTCACGGAGTTCGGTTAAATCAGACCCGATCCGACTAGAAAGCATATCAATCTTGAATTTATGGCGGTCCAATTTCGGGTCCGTTGAGGCAGCGCTCCAATATTCGGCGCCGGTCTCTTCAATCTCGTTTGCTAAATCGCGAATACGATCTACAGCGGACCGAACTTCGTTCCGTCGGTGTGAATATTTCGCAACGATGAATGTGGCCAGCGCACCAAGGAAGACGCCGAGTGCAAATTCGACAATCCCACTACCCTCCAACCGTCACATCAACTTTCGGCGCGTCTAAATCGGCTTCAATTGAGGCCTCTTCTACGTATGACCAAATTTGAGCAATCCACGTTTCGTCACGGGACATCAATTCAATCAGCGCCTTGAGCGTCGACAGTGAAAAGTGTTCCTCGCGAATAAGGCCGCCAAAAGCTTCCTCAAGAAACGAAGACCCGTATCCTTCCGTGTCGTTCAGATCGATGACAGTTTTCTCACCGATGCGCAGTGTCGGGACTAGAAAGTCCTGTCGAAACTGTTCTCCACTAAAATCTCCTTCGTGCCGAAACCTCGGTCCCGGAACATCAGTGAAGTCTTCCGATATGTGAATCCTCGTGACCATCCTCAAATTCCTCGATCAATGCCTGCTGAGACACTTTCCATTGGATTAATGTACCACCTATGGATTTGGAGTGGTTCGCGATGTTTTCCACCCCGCCCGAATGATATGTGTATTCCCCGTAGCCACTAAGAATGCGCAGCCAACCATCATCACAAACATCCACAAAATCGCGTACATCCTTAAGGCCTCTGCCTCTGTGCGCCTGTTTGGTTCTAGACTCCCTCAACTCCATTGCGGCTTTGATCAAATTTCCATCGTTCCTAACTAGGCTAAATCGCTCCAGTAAACGCCCAATGGCAGTCCTTCCGTGCAAATGCGGAAGTGTTCGTGGAATGCCGACGCCCTGATCATAGAAGATGATCTGAAACTCTTTACGTTTATGGTCGACTGATCCCGCCATCCACCATCGATTTGTCATAACCGGGCAAGTGTTGGGTAAACCTTTCAGATACGCATGTTGAATCGCGTTATTCATAGCCTCTGCCAGACCGGCAAACATACGTCCGCGAGCATGCTCGTTAACAGCGCCAGCGCCCGCTGTAAGTGCCACACGAAGCTGCTTTGCCAATACCGTCTTTGCTTCGTTGCTGGTGAAGTATCGAATGTATTCGATGTCTGTGTCTGCTGCAGTTTCGACATCAGTTAATGGCGGATGAACATCTAGCAGTTCGAAAAAACCAACCTGGTCCAAGACATTCGCGATGTCCGGATTCGTCGGATAAGTGCCGGTCAGCGAATTATGAAACCCACCGATCCGTCGACAACGGTAAAACTCCGCAGTTAGGTAGAGCATAGCCGCCGGACTTATTCTCTCCAAGGTATTGAAATCAATACAAACCTTTCGCCTGTGTTCAAACACCAAGGTCCTGATGTCGTTAACAAACTGGACAACTTCCTCATAATTTCTCCGAAGACTGATATGGCGGGGAGCAGGAAGCATAATTGCTGACCCGATGGAAGTTTCTGCCAATCCAGATGTTCTACTCAGAATGCCGGGAATTGCAGCTTGTCGATTGTTAAACTTCGCCCAGGCTAGTCGTTTACGGCGAAAATTTTTCCGTGTCCGCCTATGTGCACTGCGTAAGCGTGCTTGATGCTGTTTCTGGCTGACATGTTTCATGGGCAATTCAGATCGCTGCAACCGGGGATGGACAAGTTTACCCATGGGATGACTTTTGCACGAATTTGCATTGAGAACAAAACATGAATATCATGGGGATAACTCCCCGTCCAGACCGCTTGTGGGCCAACGGGCCTCATGCCAGTGTGAGCGTGGATTTGCGCCCCGAGTCGCAGCCTTTCCGGGGCGCATGATGATCGATTCCCAAGTCTAGGAGACACAACCCATGTCAGGCAGCGTTAACAAAGTCATGCTCGTTGGAAATCTGGGCCGCGACCCGGAAGTCCGCTCCATGCAGTCCGGTGACAAGGTCTGCAACCTGTCGGTTGCCACGTCCGAACGCTGGAAGGACCGCAATTCCGGTGAGATGCAGGAGAAGACCGAGTGGCATAGGGTGGTGATCTTCGACCAGAAGCTCATCGAAGTGGCTGAGAAGTACCTCCAGAAGGGCGCGAAAGTGTTCCTCGAGGGCCAGCTCCAGACCCGTAAATGGACTGACCAGTCCGGCCAGGAAAAGTACACGACCGAGGTTGTGTTGCAGCGTTTCCGCGGCCAGCTGGTCATGCTCGACAGTCGCGGCGGCCAGGGCCAGGGTGCCGGCGGCGGTGGCGGTGGCTATGATGCCGCACCGTCCTACGACCAGCAGCCCGCCATGGCAGCAGCCGGCGGTGGCGGCATGGGCGGCGGCGATGATCTGGACGACGAAATCCCGTTCTAGGCAAAATTGTTTGGGATTTTAACGCGTTGAAATCCCTTTGATATATCGCTCCGCAATACTGCGCCGGGTGGATAACCCCCGGAAAAGTCCTACATACCTGAGTGTTGCGGAGCGCTATTTGCCGGATTTAGGGGGCTAGTTTCATGGAAGCATTTCTGCCGAGCGGATTTCTTGTATTCGTTATCGCGGTCGTCATTCTCGCGGCCGTCATTCTCAAGTCCGGCGTCAAACAGGTTCCTCAGGCTCAGGAATGGACGGTTGAGCGGTTTGGCCGCTACACCCGCACGCTCTCGCCGGGCCTGCATCTGATTGTACCCTTCGTCGATCGGGTGGGGTTCAAGCTCTCCCTGCGCGAGACCGTGCTCGACATCCCGTCCCAGGACGTCATTTCCTACGACAACGCCACCATCACCGCCGACGGCGTGGCCTTCTATCAGGTCGTGGATTCGGCGCGGGCCGCCTATGAGGTCAACGACCTCGAGCGCGCGATCACGAACCTGGCCATGACCAACATCCGCACCGTGATCGGCTCCATGAGCCTCGATGACGTCTTGTCCAAGCGCGATGACATCAACGAGCGCCTGTTACGCGTCATTGATTCGGCGACCAACCCCTGGGGCATCAAGGTGACCCGGGTCGAGATCAAGGATCTGACGCCGCCGGGCGACCTGGTCGAGGCCATGGGCGGGCAGATGAAGGCCGAGCGCGAGAAACGCGCGGAAATTCTCACGGCGGAAGGCGAGAAACAGGCGGCGATCTTACGCGCAGAGGGCATGAAGCAGGGCGCGATCCTGCAGGCCGAGGGCCGCCGGGAAGCCGCCTTCAAGGACGCAGAGGCGCGTGAACGCGAGGCCGAGGCCGAAGCCGCCGCCACCACGGCGGTTTCCGAGGCCATCGCTGCCGGCGACATGCAGGCGGTCAACTATTTCGTCGCTCAGAAATACGTCGAGGCCATTGGAAACCTGGCGTCAGCGCCCAACCAGCGGGTCATCCTGTTCCCGATCGAGGCCTCCAACTTCATCGGCAGCCTCGGCGGCATCGCCGAGATCGCGAAATCCGCGTTTGGCGGCGATGATGTGGGCCCGAGCGGTGCCAACGGCGCCGGCCGGGCGGGCTCGGTACCCGTCACCGCCCGCGGCGATGCCGACTAGCCCGGAGACGCAGCATGGATGAGTTCGTCGCGTTCTTCTGGGACATCGATTTCTGGCACTGGTGGGCCCTCGCGATCGCTTTGATCGCCGTTGAGACCTTTGCCGCCTCGACCCTGCTGCTGTGGCCCGCCATTTCAGCCGCCCTGATCGGACTTGTCGTGCTGATCGCGCCGGATTTTGACTGGCGCTTCCAGGTGCTGGGATTCGCTGTCCTTTCGGTCATCAGCTCGATCCTGTGGCAACGCTGGCTGCGGATGCGTCCGATCAAGACCGACCACCCGAACCTGAACTCGCGCGGCCGCAGCTATGTCGGGCGACGCATCACTCTGGCGGAGCCCCTCAATGACGGCCGGGGCAGGGTTCAGATCGACGACACCTGGTGGCAGGTCAGCGCGGACGGTACCCTCGACAAAGGCGTCGAGATCGAGGTCACCGACACCGACGGGGCCACCCTGATCGTGCGTCCATTTTCTGCATCGGAAACCGCCTGATTGAGGCCCGTTTCGGCCGGGTTTCAGGGCCCGCCATTCCTTGCCCGAATCCCCATATTCGGGTAGGATCTGACGATGAAAATGCACCCGATTCGGCGCTTTCGAAATTACATTAATTTCGCGCCGTACAGCGTTGAAAAATCATCATGAGTGATCAATCCGCAGAGGTCCCGCCGGACGGGTTTGATATATCCCCGGTGACCATCGAGGACGAGATGAAGTCCTCGTACCTCGATTACGCCATGAGCGTGATCGTTTCCCGCGCGTTGCCCGATGTGCGCGACGGCCTGAAACCGGTGCACAGACGCATCCTGTATTCGATGAAAGAGTCCGGTTTCGAGTACAACCGGCCCTATCGCAAGTCGGCCCGTATCGTCGGCGAGGTGATGGGCAAGTATCATCCCCATGGTGACAGCGCGATCTACGACGCCATGGTGCGTATGGCGCAGGATTTCTCCATGCGTCTGGAGTTGATCGACGGCCAGGGCAATTTCGGCTCCATGGACGGCGACCGCGCCGCGGCCATGCGATACACGGAAGCGCGCATGTCCAAGGCTGCGCATTCGCTGATCGAGGATATCGACCGGGATACCGTCGACTTCCAGCCGAACTACGACGAAAGCATCAACGAGCCGGTCGTCCTGCCGGCCCAGTACCCGAATTTGCTCGTCAACGGCGCCGGCGGCATCGCCGTCGGCATGGCGACCAACATCCCGCCCCACAATCTGGGCGAGGTGATCGACGCCTGCTGCATGTATATCGACAACCCCGAGACCACGATCGACGAGATGCTCGAGGTCATGCACGGCCCGGATTTCCCGACCGGCGGCATCATTCTGGGGACCAGCGGCATCCGCGCCGCCTTCCACACCGGGCGTGGGTCCGTCGTTATGCGGGCCAAGACCGCCTTCGAGGAGGTCCGTGCCGGGCGCAACGCCATTATCGTCACCGAGATCCCGTATCAGGTGAACAAGTCGCGGATGATCGAGCGCATCGCCGAAGTCGCCCACGAGAAGATCATCGAGGGCATCTCCGACCTGCGTGACGAGAGCGATCGCGACGGCGTGCGGGTCGTCATCGAGCTGAAGCGCGAGGCCGTGCCAGAGGTCGTCCTCAACCAGCTGTTCCGCTACACCCAGCTGCAATCCTCGTTCGGCGTCAACATGCTGGCGCTCAACGGCGGCCGGCCGGAACTGCTGAACGTCAAGGAGATCATCGCCGCCTTCGTCGCCTTCCGCGAGGAAGTCATCACCCGGCGTACGATCTACGAACTCGGCCGTGCGCGCGACCGGGCCCATACGCTGGTCGGCCTGGCCGTCGCCGTGGCCAATCTGGACCCGGTGATCGAGCTGATCCGCGCCGCCAGTGATGCCGCGGACGCCCGCCAGCAACTCTGCGCCAAGATGTGGCCGGCCAAGGATGTGACGCCGCTGATCGCACTGATCGACGAACCGGGCCGGGAGGTCGATGACAAGGGCAATTATCAGCTCTCCGAGGAGCAGGCCAAGGCGATCCTGGAACTGCGCCTGCACCGACTGACGGGGCTCGAGCGCGACAAGATCGCCAATGACCTGGTCGAGCTGGTCGACCGGATCAAGGAATATCTCTCGATCCTCGACAGCCGCGAAAAGCTCTACGGCATCCTGCGTGACGAGCTTCTGGCCATGCGTGAGGAATTCGCAACGCCGCGCCGCTCCGAGATCATCGAGGGCGAGTTCGAACAGGACCTCGAGGCGCTGATCCAGCGTGAGGACATGGTCGTCACCGTGACCCACAACGGCTACATCCAGCGCGTTCCGCTTTCCACCTACCGGGAACAGAAGCGCGGCGGCAAGGGCCGGGCGGGTATGAAGGCCCGCGACGAGGACTTCATCAGCTCGGTCTTCGTGCTCAACACCCACACACCGGTGCTGTTCTTCTCGTCACGCGGCATGGTCTACAAGACCAAGGTCTACAATCTGCCCATCGGCACGCCCCAGGGGCGCGGCAAGGCGCTGGTCAACGTGCTGCCGCTCGAGGAAGACGAGACCATCACCACCCTGATGCCGCTCCCCGAGGACGAATCCGAGGCCGAGAACCTGTTCGTGATGTTCGCGACCGTGTCAGGCAACGTCCGGCGTAACCGACTGTCGGACTTCGTCCAGGTCAAGTCGAACGGCAAGATCGCCATGAAGCTAGATGAGGGTGACCAGCTCGTGGGCGTGCATCCGTGCGAAGACACCGATCACGTTCTGCTGGCGACGGCCAAGGCCAAGTCGATCCGCTTCGAGGCGACCGATGTGCGCGTGTTTGCCGGTCGCAATTCGACCGGCGTGCGGGGCATCCGCCTCGGCAAGGACGACAGCGTGATCTCCATGTCGATCCTGTCCCACGCTGAATTCTCGGTCGACGAGCGCGAGGCCTATATCAAGCGCAGCCGGGCCGAGCGGGCCGAGCCCGAGAGCGATGCAGCACCTGAAGCTGCTGCAGAATCCGTAACAGAATCTGTGGCAGACGCGGATACCGAGGACGGCGGGGAAAGCAGCGACGCACTCGTGCTCACCGACGAACGCTACGCCGAACTCGCCGAACAGGAGCAGTTTATCCTGTCCGTCACCGCCAACGGTTTCGGCAAGCGGACATCCGCCTATGAGTACCGGATCACCAACCGGGGCGGGCAGGGCGTGGTCAACATCACGCTGTCCGACGTCAAGGACAACGCCGTCGTCGCGTCCTTCCCCGTCGAGGAGGAAACCCAGCTCGTCATGGTCACCGATGCCGGCCAGCTGATCCGCACCGGCGTCGCCGACGTGCGTATCGCCGGACGCTCGACCCGCGGTGTCACCCTGTTCCGGGTGGCCGAAGACGAACGGGTTGTGACCGTCGCCTATTTGCGCGACGATGATGACGACGACGAAGACACAGACGGAATTTCCGGAGAAGACGCCGAGAACGGCGCAGTTCGGGGGAGCGAGACGCCTGACGGTGAGGCCGACGACGTGACGGGCGACGACAGCCCAGCCGCAGTTGGCGACGACGAAACGGCGCTCGAGGACGAAAATGGCGAAGACTGAACGGATCGGGGTCTATCCCGGCACCTTTGACCCCACCACCAATGGGCACATGGACATCATCAAGCGGGGCGCGCGCGTGCTCGACCGGCTGGTGATCGGCGTTGCCGTGAATGCGGGCAAGGGGCCGCTCTTCTCGCTCGACGAGCGGGTGGAGATGGTGCGCGACGAGGTGGCCACACTCAAAGATCCGAAGATTGGCGAGATCGAGGTCAAACCCTTCAATTCCCTGCTCATGCAGTTCGCCGAGGCGGAAAACGCCGACTGCATCCTGCGCGGGCTGCGCGCGGTCTCGGACTTCGACTACGAGTTCCAGATGGCCGGCATGAATGCCCGCCTTAATCCCGACATAGAAATTTTGTTTCTGATGGCATCGGAACGGCACCAGTTCATCGCTTCGCGCCTGGTCAAGGAAATCGCGGCCCTGGGCGGGGACATCAGCAGTTTCGTTTCGGCAACCGTTGCCCGGCGCGTAAATGAACGTTACGGGCGGCTCGACCTACAGGCCGTCAACGAGTAAACACCCCATGACGAAACGTAGACTTCTTCTTGCCGCGCTCGCCGCAGCGCTCGGCATCTTCCTAATTTACGGGTACGTGTCACAGCCCGACACCGAACAGCCTCAAAAACGTGCACAGGAGCGCGACATGGAAAACACACTTTATATCGACCTCGAAGCCGGACGCGTGACGATCAAATTGCTTCCCGACGTTGCCCCCAATCATGTCGCGCGCATCAAGGCGCTCGCCCGTGAGGGTTTCTATGACGGCATCGTCTTCCACCGGGTGATCGATGGCTTCATGGCCCAGACCGGTGATCCGACCGGCACCGGCAGCGGCGGCTCCGAGCTGCCCGACCTGGAGGCCGAATTCTCCGACACCAAACACGCGCGCGGCGCGGTCTCCATGGCCCGTGCCCAGAGCCCGAACAGTGCCAACAGCCAGTTCTTCATCGTCTTCGACGATTCCAACTTCCTCGACGGCCAATACACGGTCTGGGGAGAGGTGACCGATGGCATGGATCTGGTCGACAAGATCAAGCGCGGCGAGGGTTCCAGCGGCGCCGTGCAGGATCCGGACAAGATGATCAAGGTACAGGTCGCGGCCGACGCCAAATAGGCGTCTGTCCCGCCAGAATATGCGCGGGTGCGTCTGGGTCATTGACCCGGCGCGCGCGCGTTTCTAAAACCACGTTATTCCGCACTGCGCCGTGTATCACTGATGACCGCGCGTGCCGTGTGGGCACTTAGCTCAGTTGGTAGAGCATTCGACTTTTAATCGAACGGTCGTAGGTTCGAATCCTACAGTGCCCACCATTTTCTCTTAATATTCTGTCGTTGCACCGCGCATTGTCGACGGCCGCCAGGTCGCGCGCGGCAATGGCTGTGGGCGTGTGGATGTCCGCATCTACCGGCCCAATTGTGGCGCTACGCATTGGGCGCCCCAACATTGTCGCGGCAGGCATTCTAAAATACTGTGTTCCCACATTTTGAGGCGCGTCCGTAGACAGTCGAAAACCACCTGTCGCGGATTCCCGTGATGCGAAGCCGGAGACATGATGATGACCATTCCAAAAATTTCAGTCGAGGAAATGGAGACGAAATTCGTCGCCCGTGAAGCGGGTTCGCAGGGATCCGACCTGGCCTTCCTCGACCAGCGACTGCCCGGCTATCAGCGCGAGATCATCAACATGATCGGCACCAGCGTTACGGAAAACCCCGAGGACCCGACCCTGGTGCCCAAGATCAGCTCGCCGGCACACGGGTTTGCCGTGATCTACAACCGGGCCGAGAACGGGAATGGTGCCGCGCTGCATGCCCATTTGACCGAGGAAGTGTTTATTCCGATCCGCGGGGCGTGGGAGCTTTTCTGGCTGGAAGGCGAAGACGAGCGCGCCGTGAGGCTCGAGCCCGGCGATATTATCAATGTGCCCACGTTGATCTATCGCGGGTTTCGCTGCGTTTCCGACGACCCGGATGCGTTGATCGTGACAATCGTGGGCGGTCCGGACGCAGGCAATGTTGCCTGGCATCCGAGCGTCGTCGAGGCCGCGCGGGGCACCGGGCTTGAGGTCGACGAGGACGGAAACCTTCGCGAGATCGATAGCTAGAGCGCACTGATAGAACACAGAGGCGGAGACCGACGACATGCCTACAGCAGACATTGGAAATGGCGAAATCCATTACGAGATGCACGGGGAAGGGCCGCCCCTGATGCTGGTCGCCGGCCTCGGCGGCACCGCCGATTACTGGAACCCGCAGATCGAGGCGTTCGCCAAGGACTATACGGTCATCGTTCATGATCATCGCGGCACCGGCCAGAGCACCCACTCCGAGATCGACTATTCGGTCGATCAGATGGCCGATGATCTGTTGGCACTGATGGATGTCCTGAAGATCGACCAGGCGCATATCGTCGGGCATTCGACCGGCGCGGCCATGGCACTCACCATCGCGGTGAAGTCGCCCGAGAGGCTTGCCAGTGCCGTTGTCTATGCCGGCTGGACCAAGTCCGACCCGCAGTTAAGACGTTGCTTCGATGTGCGCCGGGCCCTGTTGCGTGGCTCGGGTGTGCAGGCCTATGCCCGCGCGACGCCGTTGTTCCTTTTCCCACCCTGGTTCATCCGCGACCATGGCGATGCGATGATCGAGCAGGAGCCCAACGCCATTGCCGGTCTCCCGTCGGCCGCGATCATGGAGAGCCGCATGGATGCGGTTCTCGCCTTCGATTGCACGGACTATGTCGGCCGGGTGAATATCCCGTCGCTGGTCCTGTGCGCCGCAGATGACTTCCTGACGCCCGAATATTACTCGCGGGAACTCGCCGACCTCATTCCGGGCGCGGAGTTGAATATTCTGGAGACAGGCGCGCACGCCGTGTCCGTGACGCGACCGGACCTGTTCAACGAAGCAGTCCTCGCATTTCTCGCGAAACAGAAGGCGCCGCGGTCTTAAAGGCCTTGCGGTCAGCCCCGCTGGCCCCGCAGGCCCAGAATTTCACAGGCCTCCTCGACTGTGGCGACATCTTCGCCGAGAGACCGGACGATCCCGGCGGCATGATCGACCAGCTGGGCGTTGCCCGAGGCGAGCTTGCCGCGCGAGATATAGAGATTGTCTTCCAGGCCGACCCGGCAATGACCGCCGAGCAGCGTCGCGGATCCCACCATGGGCATCTCGAGGCGCGAGATTCCGAATGATGCCCACACGGCGTTGTCCGGCAGCAGGTCGCGCATGAGAGTCATCGCGGCCGTCGATGCGGGCGCCCCCCAGGAAATGCCGAGGCAGAGCTGGAACAACGGCTTGGGGTCGTCGATCTCGCCGGCCGCACACATCTGCGCGGCGAGGCGCACATGACCCGTATCGAACACCTCCAGCTCGGGTTTGACGCCGGCGTCCTGAATCATCACCGCCATCTCGCGCAGGATGGCCGGTGAGTTGACCATCGACCACTCGCCGAAATTCATCGTCGCGACATCGAGTGAACAGATGTCCGGCTTGAGTTCCACGATATGGGCGACGCGCTCGGTCGCAGCCATCATGGCGCTGCTCTTGCCGGCCTTCATCGGATCCTTCGGGTCGGGAACAAACCGGCCACCCGGGCCCGTCGTGAGATTGATGAGAACCGGCGAGCCGGAATCCCGGATCCGTTTCACGACCTCTTCGTAATATTTGAACTCGGTGCTCGCCTTGCCGGTGTCCGGGTTGCGCACGTGAATATGCGCGATGGCGGCGCCCGCCTTGTTCGCTGCGATGGCCTCGTTGGCGATTTCCTCCGGCGTAACCGGCACGGCGGGGTTCACGCCGGTCGAATCAGCCGATCCGGTGACGGCGCAGGCAACGATGACGGGACGGGACATGGGCGCGATTCCTTCTGCGAAAAATCAGCTGATGTTCAGCGTAAATGGTCTTCGGAGCGATTTTAGACGGAACGACCGCCAGAACACAGCGCAGACCGCATGTTATGCGCCGCGCCCCCAAGGGAACGCGTCGCGGGGCGCCATCCGGTCGCCCTCCAACACTTCTGCAATCCGCAGGCCCTCGTTCCATTTCGCCATGCGCTCCGAGCGCGCGAACGAGCCGACCTTGAGCTGCTTTACGCCCCAGCCGACGGCGAGGTGAACGATTGTCACATCCTCTGTCTCGCCCGAGCGAGCCGAGACGATGCTCTCCCAGCCCGCGGCCCGAGCGGCGTCGAGCGCGGCCTTCGTCTCGGTCAGCGTGCCGGCCTGGTTGGGCTTGATCAGCGCCGTGTTGCAGGCACCGCCGGCATGCGCCGCCTTGATCAAATCCGCGGACGTGCAGATGAAGTCATCGGCGATGACCTCGACATGCGGGCCCGCCGCGGCGGTGAATTTGGCCATGGCTTCATGGTCGTCCTCGCCCAGCGGGTCCTCGATGGCCACAATGGGATAGCGTTCCAGCCAGCCGAGCAGCATCTCGGACAACGCGTCCGAATCCACGTCCCTTGCGTCGGTCGCCAGCCGGTAGCGGCCATCGGCCCCGAAATCAGTCGCCGCGATGTCCAGCGAGATGGCCATCTCGTCGCCCGGCGTGAAGCCCGCGCGCTCGATCGCGCGCACGAGATAGTCGAGCGCCTGTTCGTTGGTCTCGAACGCGGGCCAGAACCCGCCTTCGTCGGCGACCCCCTGCATCAGCCCGGCGTCCTGCATCAGCGTGCCGGCGGCGCGATAGACCTCGGCCGTCCATTCGAGCGCCTGGGTGTAGCCTTGGGCTCCTGTGGCGATCACCATGAAGTCCTGGATGTCGACGCGGCGACCCGCATGGGCGCCGCCGCCGAAAATTTGGACCTCGGGCAGGGGCAGTGAAAAGTCGGATCGGTCTTCGCCGAGATAGCGCCACAGCGGTTGGCCTGCGCTCGCGGCCGCCGCGTGGGCAATCGCCATCGACGTCGCGACCAGCGCGTTGCCGCCGAGCCTGCTCCTGTTCGCCGTGCCGTCGAGATTGATCATCGCCTGGTCGGCCGCGGCCTGATCCCGCGGATCGAAGCCACGCAGCACATCCGAAATCTCGCCGTTCACCGCTGCCACAGCCTCCTGCACGTCGAGCCCGCCGAAGGCATCCCCACCGTCGCGCTTGTCGACGGCCTCGCTGCTCCCCGTGGAGGCACCGGCGGGTGCAATCGCCCGGCCCGTCACACCATCGGATAGCCGGACCTCGGCCTCGACCGTGGGGCGGCCGCGGGAATCCCAAACGCGGCGGCCCAGGACGGATTCAATCGCGTTCATGTCTTCAATTCCTCTTCCCAGGCGATGCGCATATCGGCGAGGCGTGTTGGTGGTGACTTGAGCAATGTGCGGCCCACGCGGCGGACTTTATCCCTGTCCGCATCTTTCGTGACGTACTCGACCGGCGACTTGCCGTCGACCCGCGCCAGGAACAGCCCGGGCAGCAGGCTGGCGGTGCGCGCCTCCATCTCTTCGGGGGCCTCCCAGTCCACCCCGGCCAGATAGGCATCCGTCATTGCGTCGAAACAATCGAGGAAATCGGGCGTGGTCGATGGCGTCCACAGGCATTTCAGCAGGAAATGGTTGAGGCAGAAGGCCAGGTCGAACGCCGGATCTCCGATGCAGGCGCATTCGGCGTCCAGGAACACCGACCCGTCAGGACCGATCAGGATGTTCTTGGGGCTGACGTCGCCATGGATCATCGCCAGGCGCGTCACATGGGTGCGCTCGCTCAGCGCGAACAGGATATCGCGCAGGTCGGGATGATTCCTGGCGGTCGCCTCGAGATAGGGTTCAAGGCGGATCGCATGGAAGATGTCGTTGCGGGGAAAGCGCTCCTTGAGGTCCGCGCGCCCGGCGGTGCCGGCATGAATACGGGCGAGGCGGCGTCCGACTTCGCCGGCGATCGCAGGGTCCGCGCGACCGTCGCGCAACTCGTCCTTGTAGAGCTTGAATTCACCCGGATCGAGAAACTCCATGGCGAACAGCATGGCGTCCGCGTCATGGGCCAGCACCTTCGGCGCGGCGCCGGGCACGAGTTCGGCGGCAATCTTGTACCAGTCCACCTCGAAGCGATTCCGCTCCACGGGGACGCGCCATTCGACCTCGACCACGAGCTGGGGCAGGGCGCGCTTCACACAGAAGCTGCCCTCGGGCGTCGTCACCTTCCAGATGTCCGACGAAATGCCGCCCGTCAGCCTTTCGTAGCTGGCGGAATCGTCGATCAACTTCGCCGTGCGCAATGACGCAAGGAGTTCGGCATCCGGCTGCAGGGCGGAGGCTGCGCTCACGCCTTACCCTCATAAACCTCGATGACCCGCGTGGCGTCGTCCTTCGCCCATCCGGCATCGGCGGCCCGCTGGAACATCGCGCGCGCGGCGGGCACCACCGCCAGGTCGATCCCGTTGTCCTTCGCCAGGTCGATGGCGATGCCCATGTCCTTGACGAAGATCTCGACGGCGCCACGCGCCGTGAAATCACGCTCGGTGAGGGGGCCGATCGACATGTCCAGCATCTTGCCCTGCACCGACCCCTTGGGCAGGCAATGGGCCATGGCCTCATGGGACAGCCCCGCGCGCTCGCCGGTGAGGATGACTTCGGCGAGAAGCGCCGTGCTCGCGTTCACGAAGAGATTGGTCACGACCTTCATCACTGCACCGGTCCCGGGCCCACCGGTGTGGGTCGCATCCGCCGACAGGCTTTTCAGGATCGGTCCGACCCGGGCGAAGGCGGCATCGCTGCCGCCGACCATGAAGGTGATGCTGCGATCATCCACCTGGGGGTGGGAGCCCGAGATCGGCGCATCCAGCATGTCGATGCCCTGTGCCGCGAGCTTCTGGCAGAGATCCTCGCAGTAGGACGGCGGCATGGTGCTCATCTCCACATGGATGAGGCCGGTCTTGCCCGCCTTGTCGATGCCGTCGGGGCCGAAGAGATTCTGCTCGATATGCTCGGGCTTCAGCAGGATCGAGAAGGTGATGTCGCTGGCTTCTGCAACCGCGCGCGCATTCCCGCAGGGCGTGCCGCCGGCCGCTGCCAGCAAGTCCATCCGATCATTCGCGATGTCATAGCCCCACACGTCGTGGCCGTCGGCCATCATCTCTCGTGCCAGCGCCAGGCCCATCTTGCCCAGCCCGATCATTCCAAGTTTTTCGCCCATCATTCACATCCTTCGAAATCATCAATCGCGGTTCGATCCGCCACGCGAATATAGCGGAGCGGGCCGGGAGGTTAAGCCTTCGGTAACCTATAAATTTCTGATTTCCTTGACAAATCACCGGCGCGCGCCCAAATAGCGCTCATCAGTTGTCTCGCGATTGCGCGAAGCGCCGCATTTATCCGGCGCGTATCTTGAGAATAACAATCAAGAAATATTGTCGTTCCGGCCGCGCCCGGAAGCGACAGAACGCCAAGGCGAACCTGCGTCGATCAATCGACCGGGCCTATGGCGATTAAGGACTATCTACGTGAACGATATAAGTTTTAAGGATCTCGGCCTGGCCGATCCGATCCTGCGGGCATTGAATGACCGCAAGCATGACACGCCGACGCCGATCCAGGCCCAGGCCATTCCCCGCCTCCTCGAAGACGTCGACCTTTTGGGTATTGCGCAGACAGGTACCGGCAAGACCGGCGCGTTCGCGCTGCCGATCCTGCACATGCTGTCGCGCGGCCATGAGGACGGCAAGCGTCGCGATCCGCGTGCGCTCGTTCTGGCACCGACCCGCGAACTCGCCATCCAGATTGGTGACGAGTTCCACGCCTACGGCAAGTATCTGCATTTGCGCCACGCCGTGATCTTCGGCGGTGTCTCGCAGCACGCGCAGGTCACCAAGTTGCGGCGCGGGGTCGACGTCATTGTCGCCACGCCGGGCCGGCTCCTCGATCTGATGGAGCAGGGGCATATCAACCTCAAGCATGTGGAACATCTCGTCCTCGACGAGGCCGACCGCATGCTCGACATGGGCTTCATCCGCGATGTGCGGAAGATTCTCGCCAAGCTTCCCGAAGACCGCCAGTCGCTGCTGTTCTCGGCCACCATGCCGGCGGAAGTGCAGAAACTCTCCCGCGACATGCTCTACGAGCCCGAGCGGATTGACATCGCGCCCAAGACGGTCACGTTGGACGTCATTCGCCAGTCCGTGCATTTTGTCGACGCCAAGGAGAAGCAGGCCCTTCTGCGCAAACTCCTGGAAGACCGCGACATGAAGCGGGTGATCATCTTCACCCGCACCAAGCACCGGGCCAACCGGGTCTCCGACAATCTGGTGAAGGCCGGGATCGAATCCGCCGCCATTCATGGCAACAAATCCCAGGCCGCACGGCAGAAGGCTCTCGAAGCCTTCCGCAAGGGGCAGGTCCGGGTTCTGGTCGCCACCGACATCGCGGCCCGCGGCATCGACGTGAAGGACATCACCCACGTGATCAACTTCGAGTTGCCGAACGAGTCGGAAAGCTATGTGCACCGGATCGGGCGGACCGCCCGTGCGGGCGCCGAGGGCGTGGCCCTGTCGTTCTGCGACGGGACCGAGTACGATGAACTCAAGGATATCGAGAAACTGATCGGTCGAACTGTTGAAACGGCCAGCGGCGAACGACCGCTGCACGCCACGCCGGGTGCGAAAAAAGCCAGAGGCGGTCGACAGGGCAGCTGGGCCGGCAACAAAGGCGGCGGACAGGGACGTTCGGGGGGACAAAAGCGACGTTCTTCCGGTCGTCGGCCGTCACGACGCGCGGCCTGATCAGTAGCGACAAATTGCCAACGGGCCACAATTAATGGCTCTAGATGTGAGGTAAGCATGGCACGCAAGACAAACTACAGTTTCGAAAAACGCCAACGCGAACTCCAGAAGAAGGAGAAGAAGGCCGCGAAGGCTGAGGCCAAGCGGGCATTGCGCGAGGAAGGTCTGGAGCCGGGTGCCGCTGCGCCCGAGGCTGGCGATAACGCGTCCGACACACCGGTTGAGGCCGACAAGGCGGAGTAACGCCAGCGAGGCCGAACCACCAATCGGTGGTTCCCATCGACATCAAAGGGGTGCCTTCTGCGGGCACCCTTTTTTTGATCGCCTTTCTGTTTTCCTGTAACCAGCATCCATATGTCTCGCACCCGTTACATCCTGGCCATGGTGCCGGGGCTCGGCCTCGCCTTCATATTGAGCCAGTTCCTGCGCTCGATCCCGGCCGTGATCGCGCCGGATCTGCGCGCCGAGTTTGAGCTGACTGCGGGGCAGCTCAGCGCCTTGCCGGCGGCGCTATTTTTCGGGTCGGCGATCATGCAGTTGCCGGCGGGCGTGTTGCTGGACCGCTTCGGCCCACGCTACACGGTGGCGGCATTCCTGCTGATCACGGCCTCGGGCGTACTCGGCTTTTCCCTCGCGACCACGACGACCGGCTTGACGGCATGGCTCCTGGTCACCGGCTGGGGCATCGCACCCGTGTTCATGGGAACGATCGTGCTTCTCTCGCGTTGGGTTCGCCGTGACAGGCTGGCGACCATGACCGCATTGACCGTCGGCGTCGGCGGCACGGGCATGCTGTTGTCGGCATCCCCCTTTGCCGCGGCAACCGAGGCATTCGGCTGGCGCAACACGCTCTCCGCAGTCAGCGTGTTCGCCATCGCCCTGGTCGGTGTCATCCTTCTCACCGTCCGCGACCGGCCACCCGACAGCCCGGCACCATCGGGGGCCAGTGAGAGCCTGTTTCAGATTGTTCGCGGGCTGGCCGTCGTGTTCCGAGAGCCAAAGCTCTACGCCATCGGCTGCATCGGCGGCATCACGGTGGGGTCTTTCCTGACATTTCGCGCGCTTTGGGTCGGCCCATATCTCAACGATGTCTTCGGTTCCGGTCTCATGGCACGCGGAAACATCATCTTCGTCATCTCGCTCGCCTGGTTGATCAGCGCGATCGCGATCGGGCCCCTCGACCGGGTGTTCGACACGCGCCGCATGGTCGTCGTCGTCGGCGCCTCATTCATGGCGTTCTGGTTTGCACTCCTTGCCGTGGCGGACGGCAGCTCATTAACATTTGCGGTGGGCATCATGATCGCGCTGGGCCTGTGTTCGGGCCTGTCCTCGCCGATCTTCGCCCACGCCCGCGCATTGTTTTCCGATCGCTATGTCGGTCGGCTGGTGACGGCGATTAACCTGTTCATCTGGGGCGGGGTGTTCCTCGTGCAGGTGGCCACGGGCATCTTCATCGACGCATTTCCGGCCGACGCACTTGGCCGCACGCCGGTGGCGGCCTACCGCTGGACCTTCGCGATCCTTGCGGTACTGCTGTTCACAGCGGTGCTGTTCTATTGGCGGGTCGGCGACGTGCCGCCATCAAAGGATTCGGGCGCGCCGTAGCTGCATTGGCGATCTCGACCCTTGTCCCGGTCCATGCCAACCTGTCGGCATGTTTCGTCAATACGTCATCCCCGGTTGTGTCCTGATCCTCGCGGCCTGCGCGTCTCCGCCGCAGATCATCGATGCGGGGAACGGCTGCGCGGTCCACAACCCGAACCCGAAATCCGGTGAGCGCATCACCTGGTCCGGCATCTGCCAGAACGGGTTTGCCCATGGCCCGGGCACAATCGCATGGTTCCTTGATGACAAACCCAACGGCCGGTTCGAGGGCGCGCTCGCCAGGGGCCGGATCGAGGGCGAGGGGACAGCCCACTACCCGAGCGGCAACCACTACACCGGCGACTTCCTGCACGGACAGCCGAACGGAACGGGCACGTTCTATTTTGCGGACGGGCGACGTTTCGAGGGTGATTGGCACGACGGTCGGCCCGAGGGTGCCGGCGTGATGTACGCGAAAGATGGCAAGGCGACGCGGCAGACATGGGCCGCCGGCCAGCGCATCAATTAGCGGGCGTGGCCGGATACAGGCGTTCCCAGTATTTCAGCACGATATAGGCCGCGACCAGCCCGAGGATGACACCCGCCGTGTTCGACAGGGCGTCGGCCACGCTGCTGTTGCGGCCGGCCCAGGCGCCTTGTGCAACCTCGAGGAATATTCCGATTCCGATCGCCGTGGTACCAGCGAAAATGCGCCGCTTCCAATTGGCAAAGCCCAATCCGGCGCAGCCCGCGATCACGCCATAGGCCAGCAGATGCAGCGCCTTGTCGGTGCCCTCGGGGGCATCCAGCTGGGGTTGCGGGATCAGCGACAGCACGGTCACCAGCAGAATCGCCGCGACATATCCCAGGACAAATACCCGATGGGGCAGTCCGATCACAGCCTGGCGCGCTCTGGTACCTGCGTGCTTTCGATATACAGGTCATCAAGGCTGCGGAACTCGCAGACGCCACGACTGACGATGCTGGTGTCGCCGACGGTGACCGTCTCGGTGTAACGCGCGCCATTCACCGGCGCATTCAGGACGCCGCCATCCCCGAATGTGATCCGGATATTGTCGCCGACCGATTCCACGGGAGAAAGCGCGTAGATTGAGCAGATGTGTTGGTCACAGCGGCGATAGGCATCCTCGACAAAATCAATCTGGATTTGCGGGTGATGGGGGTCGTCGGGCTGACAGAACCATTGCCCGGACGCGTCCGTGATCGCCGGAGCAGCCGTGGCAGTGGCCACCAGTCGGGCAGTTATCAAAACCGAGATTGCGATCATCGCGCGCATACCCGATTTCATACCATATCAGCGCCGGTATTTCGCATCACAGAGACAGGGTTAACCAATTCCTAACCCCGCACGCCGAAACTTGGCGCATGTCTCGTATTCTATCGGAAACTTCACTGATCATCGCCGGTGCAGGCGGCCATGGCCGCGTCTGCGCCGATGTCGCTCGCCGTGTCGGCTGGTCGGTGACCGGTTTCTGCGATCCTGCCTTCGCCGGGGCGCGCGAAATCCTGGGTGTGCCGCTACTGGACGGCGGCGAGGGTGAATTGTTTGCGGACTGGCCACGCGAAACGTCTTTGTTCATTGCCATCGGCGACAACGCCCGACGCCTGGCGCTCGCGAATGACGCCCGGCGACATGACATCCCACTCGCCGTGCTGATGGACCCGTCCGCCGTGGTCTCGCCGAGCGCGGTGATCGGCCCCGGCGCGCTGGTCATGCCCAATGCAACCGTCAACGCTGAAGCAGTTGTCGGCCGAGCAGCCCTGATTAACACCGCCGCCGTGGTCGAACATGGCGCGCGTGTGGACGAGGGGGCTCACGTGGCACCGGGGGCCTGCATGACCGGTGAGACGGTCCTTGGCGCACGTTCTCTGCTCGGAGCCCGCGCGACGCTTCTGCCGGGAGTCCAGGTGGGCGCGGACGCGACCGTGGGGGCGGGTGCCGTCGTCACGTCGGATGTCTCCGAGTGCCTGACGGTCGTCGGAGCACCGGCCCGCCCCGTTCGGAAGCTGGACCCCGTTCGCGCCGTCGTCTGATCGATTGACATCGCCGTGCAACTGGCGGAATTCTTTCCGCTGAACCGCAGGCGAGCCCCGATGTCCAACTCCCCCAATATCGTTCTCTTCCACGTCCACAAGGACGCGATGAATGCCGCCGTCACCGCCTTCCAGCAGGATTGGCCGGAGGCGCGGATCAGCAACATCCTCGAAGACGGGTTGTTCGAATGGGTGCGCGAGACCGGCGGCGTCGTGCCCGGCATGTATGGCGCGTTTCACACGCTGGCCGATTACGCAGTCGGTCGGGGCGCCGATGGCATTCTGTATTCCTGCTCGGCGTTCCGCGAATGCATCGATGCCTGCATCGAGAGCTTCGACATCCCGATGCTCAAGCCGAATGACGCGATGATCGAGGCCGCGCTGGAAATCGGCGACCGTATCGCCGTTCTGGCCACGGTCGGGCCGACCATCACATCCATATTCGCCGAGATCGAGGAAATGGCCCTTGCCGCCGGGCGCGATGTGTCACTGGTCCCTTACATGGTGGACGGGGCCTTCGATGCGATGGCTGCGGGGGACGGCGACACCCATGATCGTCTCGTGGCTGAAACGGCCAAAACCATCACGGACGCTGACGTAATTGTGCTGGCGCAGTTCACCCTGGCCCGCGCCGTACCGGCCGTCGCCGCCGTCACGGACATCCCGGTTCTGAATTCGCCGGCCGCCGCCGTTGCGAAGATGCGCGTCTTGCTCGGCAATTGATCCTGGCGGTTAACCCTCAGTCCTTGGCTTGATCGTCCTTCAAACTCAGTGAAAAACCGTCTCCCGCCGTCATTCCGGTGCCACCTGCTGGTGTTTCGGCTGCCGGGTCGGGGCCTGGTTCAGCCGGTGCGCCGCCGAACAGGGATCGCAGCTTGCGATAGACCGCGCGAATGGCCCGGAAGATCTTCGGCAATAGCCAGATCATCAGAAGGATAAAGAGGCCCAGCAGGATCAGGAACACGATCGGATGGTTGAGCGCGGCCCACAGGCCTGCGATCACCGCCAAATCCTCGAGGATCGAAGCGGTCCAGTTGGATACGGGTTCAGGCGAGGTGTTGATCGCCAGCCGGGTCCCGGCCTTTGTGAAGTGGGAGGCACCGGCGAGTGATCCACCGGCGATCACCGCCGCCAGTTCTGCGCCGGCACCGACATCGCCGACAGCACCCGCAGCCAGGATTGCGCCTGCCGGGATGCGGATGAAGGTCTGCAACGTATCCCAGCCGGAATCCACGCCGGGAACCTTGTCGACGAAGAACTCGATGAAGAACATCAAACCGGCCGCGCCCATGACCATCGGGTTGGACAGTATCTCGAGGTCGGGTGGCAAATCGATATTGCCCGTCGCACTCATCACGCCGAGCGTTAGAATCGCGGCGTAGAGATTGATCCCGCTGGCCCAGGCAACCCCCATGGTGAGGGCAATGGTTTCTACTGGGCCCATGTTTCAACTCCCGCATTCGTGAATACCGCTCTCTGCACGTTGTGACACGCAGAACAGCTTTCAATGGTGGCGCAAGCGGCGCCCCATAAACGTCATAATCACAAAATGCCTGATTCAGGCGGTTTTCGGAAGCTTTCGTAGGCCGTTGATCAGCCAGACGAGCACCGGCTTGAAGACGAATTCGGCCCGCGACCGGGCACCAATCGTCATCAAACTCTCTTCCATGACCCGGCCTGGGACGCGTTCGGACAGCCCGACATCGCAAAGGCGGTCGAACAGGTTGATGCCAATGTCCCAGTAACGATTGTCTTCGATCGAGCCGCCGGAAAGCCGGGCGCAATCCACGATGGTCACCGCTGCCGCAGCAGCCACGAATTCCGTGCTGCCCCGCACGCAGGCGCGCAGCAGATAGCGGAAGTCTGCAAGCCGGCTCCGTTCCACGCCATAATGACGGCCGACCATCTGAAGGTCGTTGGATAGTTTCTTGAAATCAAACGAACTATCGATATCCAGCGGCATTCTCGGGAGATCCGCGATGACCGTCGCCGGGGCGCCCGTATCCTCCATCAGATAGCTGAAGACCTCATTCACACAGACCCGCGCCAGAAGCCAGGCGCGATCGTCCTTGCGGCCGTCATTGGTGCCCATGATGCGGGTCGCCAGCAATTTCAGGCCCTGGCGGCTGTTGCAATCGACGGTGTCGTTGATCTTGATCGCATAGGCCGCGATCACCGGACACGCCGTCGCCGGGCGGTCTGTATGGCGCTCGCCGGCAAGCAGCGCGACCAACGACATCACACAAAGCTCGCTTTCCCGCCGCTCACCAACCCGTGGCACGAGATCCAGCTGATCAAAGAGGCTTTCCACTTGATTTTGTCTGTCCATAGTGAAAACCGTACTCCAAGATTCGAAAACCGTCCATCCGGGACGGATCACGAGTTCTTGGCCCTTGTTCGAAAAGAACTGGGATATCGGCGAAGGAGCCAACAAATGTCGGACATCGAACGCGGCACCGTGAAGGCGAACGGCGTCACACTGCATTACCGGGCGTGCGGCGAAGGCCCGCCCATGGTTTTGCTCCACGGTTGGCCGCAAACGTCCTATTCCTGGCGCAAAATGCTGCCACTTCTGGCGCCGCACTACCGCTGTATCGCGCCGGATTTGCGCGGTTTTGGTGATTCCGACAAGCCGGCAGCCGGCTACGACATGCGCACGGTCGCGAATGACATCCATGCGATGTGCGAGGCGCTGGGTCTGCAGGATGTCTATCTCGTCGGGGCCGACTGGGGCGGGCTGGTCGCGCGCCGATATGCCCTCGACCGGCCGGGTGTTCTTGACCGGCTCTGCATCGTGGATATCGTGCCCCACGACCAGATATTCGCGAATTTCACGCCCGCATATGCCCGTGGCGCCTGGCATTATTTCTTCAACGCCGTGCCGGACATGCCCGAGCAACTCGTCGCCCACGACATCAAATTGTTCCTGCAGGCGATGTTCCGGCCGAAATATCACAACGCCGCGCATATGGACGAGGCGATCGACGAATATGCCCGGGCCTATGCCAAGCCGGGGGCCCTGCGTGGCGGTTTCGCCTACTACAAGGCCATGTTCGACGAGAACCCCGCGCTCGACGACGAGAATCCGGATGCGCAGATTGCCGAGGCGGTGCACTGCGTCTGGGGCAACAGCGGCGGCATGGGCGGCCCCTTCGATGTGCTGAAAATGTGGGAGTCCGTCGCCCCCAAGCTGACGGGCCGGGGACTCGATGCATGTGGGCATTATGTCCATGAAGAGCAGCCGGATGCCCTTGCCGAGGAGATTATCGCCTTCGGAAAGGTCTGACCGGCCTTCGGCCACATTGCCTTCGAACACAAGGAGCTCCGGCGGACATGAGCGACAGCATCATCGAGGATTTGTCGCCCGGCGAGCTCGCGACGGTCGTTGAGCTGCAGCGTGTCGAACTCAACCGCCTGCTGTCCGAGCAGAAGCGCTTGAATGACCGGATCGACTTGCTGCTGCAGTTTCAGGAGCGTGAGCAGGTCTTGCGCCAGCAAATGCAGACATCGCTCGACCAGCTCGTCGCGCAGCGCGTTGGTGCAGAATCGGCATCTGCGCTCAGTACGCCAGGCGAAATGCCGTTACTGACGGATCGGCTGGATCGGGCGGAACGAAGGTTTCGCGCTCTGCGCACGGCCGTCGGGCAGCTCGTCGCAGTCCTCGAACGTCAGGTCACAGGGCAGGGCGCCTGACTGATCGACGTTGAGTTGAGGGCCTAATGGGCCATCAGCACCGGAATTTCCGCATTCGCGAGAATCTGGCTGGTGGCGCCGCCGAAAATCATCTGCCGCAGTCGGCTCTGTGTGTAGCCGCCCTTGATAAGCAGATCGCCGCCCACCTCCATGGTCTCGGACAGGATGATGTCTCCGGCATCCGCCGCGGAACGCCGTCCGGGCACCTCGCGCACATCAACCGCCACATCGTCGCGCAACAGGTTGACCTTCACGTCTTCCGCACTCGGGCCCGGCACCATGCCACCCTCGACCGCAAGCACGGTGATCCGGTCGGCCTCGCGCAAGACCGGCTTCGCAAATGCAATCGCCCGCGCGGTCTCGGTGCCGCCATTCCAAGCGATCACCACATGGCGGCCGATATCCTGGGGAATCTTCGGCGGCGCGATGAGAATCGGGCGGCCGGATTCAAACAGCACCGTCTCCAGCGTATTCATCGCCGGCGTCATGGCGCCCGGCATGGGCCGTCCCACGACGGTCAGGTCGAAAACCCTGGCGCGTTGGCCGAAAATTCCGATCCCCGATGCCTCGTCCTCGACCCAGCTGGCGCACAGCTTGGTGGAGTTATTCTGGGCTTCGGGAATGTTGTTCTCGGTAACGAACTCCTGGAACTGAGCCTTCAGGCGGTCCGCGCGTGTGCGCTGCTCCTGCTCGAACTGTTCCTCGGTGCCCGAAAGTGCGGCAGCACCGCCCTCGAAGCCGACCGCGACGGCGCCGGCAAGGGTGGGGCGTATACACAGGCCTTCGATATAACTGTCATAGCGTTTTGCGAAGACGAGGGCCGTCGCCAAAACGGATGCCAATATTTCGCTCTCTTCGAGCGGGACCAAAATTGAGCTGAACGCCATAAGTGCCTCCCAACGCGTATGGCTTTTTTTAGATAATGCGCTTACTCGGCGCATTCGGGCAACCCGGCAAGATTTCCGGCCTGCGGTGGTTGCTTCGCTGATGGGGTTCGGGTAAGAAATCGCGCTTCCGAACGGAGCGGCAGTGGCGGAATTGGTAGACGCGCAACGTTGAGGGCGTTGTGGGCGCAAGCTCGTGGAGGTTCAAGTCCTCTCTGCCGCACCAAATTCGGGAAAAAGACATCGGGTCACGCGGCAGTGGCGGAATTGGTAGACGCGCTAGCTTCAGGTGCTAGTTCTCGCAAGGGAGTGGAGGTTCAAGTCCTCTCTGCCGCACCACCCGAGGGTTTTACCGACAGGGCGTTTCCACAAGGAGACGCCCTTTCTGTTTGCGTTGCGGGCGCATGGACGGCATAGCTCTCGCACAGGAATGGGTCACCCGGCATTCGGAACCGATCAACATCCCGAACGATATTTAGGAACCTCGAGTGAGAAGTCCCGTCCACCGCGAAGGGTGGCCCGCGATCGGTATTTTCGTCGGCCTGAACGCCCTCCTGTTTTTGTTCGCCGGTCCATTCGGCTGGATCGGCGTGCCGCTGACGGCGTGGTGTATCTGGTTTTTCCGCGATCCGGAGCGGGTCACGCCGGCCGGTGGTTGGCGCGTCGTCAGCCCGGCCGACGGCAGGGTGCTCCCATTCGCCGTGACACCGCCGCCGGCGGAACTCGGAATGGGTGACACGCCGCTTACGCGCATCAGCATTTTCATGAATGTCTTCAACGTGCATGTGAACAGGGTGCCCTGCGAGGGCACGGTCATCGCCCTGGCTTATCGACCCGGCAAGTTTTTCAACGCCTCCTTTGACAAGGCGAGTGAGCATAACGAGCGCATGGCCGCCCATATTCGCAGCACCGGGCCGGATGGCCGCGAGATCGATCTCGCCGTGGTTCAGATCGCCGGTCTGGTCGCGCGGCGCATCAAGTCCGATCTCACAGAGGGTCAACAGGTGACCCGGGGAGATCGCTACGGCATCATCCGGTTTGGCAGTCGCCTCGACGTTTATTTGCCGCAAGGGATCGCGCCACTGGTGGCCGAGGGGCAGCATGTGAAGGCCGGCGAAACACTGCTGGCAGATCTCGCTGCCGCAGATCTCGCTGCCGCAGATCTTGCTACCAATGGCACCACAGCCGAGGACCCGACAACGTGAAACATAGACGGCTACAGGTTCGGCGGCCAAAACATCAGCCATTCACCAAGCTGGTTCCCAACCTCCTGACATTGCTGAACTTGTGCGCCGGCGTGACGGCAATTCGCTTTGCGCTGAACAGTCAGTTCGAAGAGGCGGTGGCGGCAATATTGCTGGCCGGTATTCTCGATCTGCTCGATGGCGGCATGGCACGGCTGCTCAACGCTGGCAGCAAACTCGGGGCCGAGCTGGATTCACTCGCCGATTTGGTGAGCTTCGGTGTCGCCCCGGCGGTCATGGTCTATGCCTGGACGATGCATACCGCGGGCGGCATTGGTTGGGTGCCGTCGCTGCTGTTTTGCGTTTGCGCCGCCCTCCGGCTTGCGCGGTTCAACATCGCCCAGGACGACGTGGCCCAGCCAACAGAGGCAGACTGTTACTTTATCGGTGTGCCGTCACCGGCAGCGGCGGGGATCATGCTGGTGCCGATGCTGCTCGGTTTCCAGTACCCCGACGGGCCATTCAACAACGTTCTTCTCAACGGCGCCTTCATTGTCGTCGCGGCGCTGTTGATGGTCAGCCGGATTCCAAATTTTTCGGTGAAAGGCCGACATCTGCCGCACAAATACGTGGTGCCGGTGTTGTTGCTCTTCTGCCTTGTGGTGGGCTTCGCGGTTGAGGCGCTCTGGGCGACCCTTACCGTCGTGATGTTCCTCTATATGGCCAGCATACCGATCAGCGTGGTCACCTTCAGGCGTCTGCAACGCAAATCGGCCGCCGCGTTCGCACCCACACAAACCGATGGTGGCGCGTGACGCACCCACCTGTGGCCGCACGACCAAGGTCATCACGGACAAAACGTCCCGTGTTTTCGCCATATTACATTGGTACCAGTGCGCTCTGCCCTTATATGTTCTGGGCAACGCGGAGCACCCATGGCTGACGACGAGAAGACACAAGACAAGCGCAAGGACCGGGTCGGCCTGGGCGGTCGCAAGCGGCACGGGATCGCCGCAAAGCTGCGCGGTTATTTCCTCGCCGGGCTGCTGACGGTTGCGCCCATCGGCCTGACCATGTGGCTGTTCTGGGTCCTGCTGAAGTTCGTCGACGCACGCATCACACCGCTGATCCCGCAGAACTACAATCCCAACACCTATCTGCACGCGATCGTGCCGTTCGAGGTCCCCGGCGTCGGACTGATCGTGCTCATCGTGGCGCTGATCATCATCGGCGCACTGACCCGTGTGTTGCTCGGCCGGACCCTGGTTCGGATCAGCGAGAATCTGGTCAACCGGATGCCGGTGGTCCGCAGTGTGTATGGCGCGACCAAGCAGATCGTCGAATCCGTCCTGAAAAGCCAGTCCGACGCATTTCGCCAGGTCGTACTGTTCGAATATCCGCGCCGGGGCAGTTGGGCGATCGGTTTCGTCACCGGCCAGACCAAGGGCGAGGTCCAGAGTCTCACGGATGACGACGTCGTCAATGTGTTCCTGCCGACCACGCCAAACCCGACCTCGGGCTATTTGCTGTTCCTGCCGCGCCGCGAGCTGATCGCATTGTCGATGTCGGTCGAGGAGGGGATCAAGATGATCATCTCCGGCGGCATCGTGACGCCGCAAGACAGGCGGCCTCTGGAAGAGCAGAAAATCAAGCGCATCGCGGCGGCAGACGGGGACAAGCCGACAATCGCACCCGGTGCGGCCCTCGCCGCAATTCCGGACGTCGACACGCCGCAGCCGAACGCCCCGGATCCGGAAAAGACCGCCGTCGAAGGCGACTGATCAGCTGAACTCAACCCGCATCTGGCCGCCGGTCGCTAACCGGGTTTATCCGGAGCGTGCGTAGCGCACGGCCGCATCCCTCTCGAACAGATAGAGCAACGTGCGCAACGCGTCGCCGCGCGCGGTCTCAAGGCCCGGGTCCTTGTCCATGATCAACCGCGCATCGTCCCGCGCCATCGCCAGCAAATCGCCATGGGCTTCGAGGCTCACCAGCCGAAACTCCGGCAATCCGGACTGGCGGGTTCCCAGAACGTCGCCTGCGCCGCGCAATCGCAAATCCTGCTCGGCGATTTCGAACCCGTCATCGGTATCGCGCAACACGCGCAGCCGTTCACGGCCGGTCTGGCCTGTTTCATGGCCGTACAGCAGAAGGCAGGTGGCGTCCCGATCGCCGCGCCCGATCCGGCCGCGCAGCTGATGCAGCTGGGCCAGACCGAACCGTTCGGCGTGCTCGATCACCATCACGGTCGCTTCGGGCACGTCGACGCCGACCTCGATCACCGTGGTCGCGACCAGGAGATCGATCTCCGGGGCCACGCCGTCGGCGAACCGCGCCATCACCGCGTCTTTCTCCTTGCCGGGCATCTTGCCGTGCACGAGACCGACCCGTTCGCCAAACTGTTCGCGCAACGCGGCATGGCGCGCCGTCGCGGCCGCGACATCTATGGTTTCTGATTCCTCGACGAGTGGACACACCCAGAAGACCTTGCCGCCGGCATCGAGCTGCCGTTGCACACCCGCGACCGCGTCGTGGAGCCGATCCACCGAGGCGGTCGTGGTCTTGACCGGCTTGCGCCCGGCGGGCTTCTCGCGAAGCTGGGATTCATCGAGATCACCGTAGGCGGCGAGCATCAGCGTGCGCGGGATCGGTGTTGCGGTCATCAGCAGCACATCGACCATCGAGCCTTTCTCGGCCAGCAGCAGACGCTGATGGACCCCGAACCGGTGCTGTTCATCCACCACGGCCACCGCCAGGTCGTTGAACGCGATGTCACTCTGGAACAGCGCGTGGGTGCCCACGACGAGCGGGGTGTCGCCTGCCGCCAGTCCGTCAAGGATTGCCGCGCGGGCCTTGCCCTTGTCCCGGCCGGTCAGCAACACACACGGCACCCCTGCCGCCTCGGCCAGCGGGGCGATGGTGGCATAATGCTGTCGCGCGAGGATTTCCGTCGGCGCCATCAGCGCGGCCTGCCGCCCGGCCTCGACGGCCGTCAGCATGGCCATCAGCGCAACCACGGTCTTGCCGCTGCCCACGTCCCCCTGCAGCAGCCGGAGCATGCGGTGTTCCGAGCCCATATCCTCTTCGATATCAACGATGGCCGTTTTCTGGCTTCCGGTCATCTCGAAGGGGAGGGCGTCCAGCACCCGAGAGCGCAAACGCCCGTTACCGGTGACCGGACGACCGGCTTGTCGGCGCACATGGGAGCGCACCAGCATGATCGCCAGCTGGCTTGCCAGAAGTTCGTCATAGGCGAGCCGCATGCGGGCATCGGATGTGCCCTCCAGATCGATGATCTCTCCCGGCGTATGTGCGGCCGTCAGTGCGCTGTGCCAGTCGGTCCATTCCCGCTTTGCGACCAGTGCCGGGTCGAGCCATTCGGGCAAGTCCGGCACCCGTTCGAGCGCACCCGAAACGGCCTTGCCCAGGACATTTAGAGACAGACCCTCCGTCAGCGGATAGACCGGCTGAACGCGCATCACACTGTCCCGCTCGGTGAGCTTGGCCACAATGTCCGGATGGGTCATCTGCAGCTTGTCGTCATAGAGCTCGGCCGTGCCGCTCACGAGGCGGATCTCGCCCTCGGGCAGAGCCGATGTGAGGTAGTCGGCCCGGCCGTGAAAATAGACCAACGTGATCTCGCCCGTGTCGTCCCGGCAGTCAATCCGGTAGGGAATGCGCCGGTTGGCAACCGGCGGCGCGTGATGTTTGACCACGGTCAGCTCGAGCGTGGCGATGCGACCGGGTTCAAGGTCGACGAGGTTCGGGCTGTAGCGGCGGTCGACGATACCTGCCGGCAGATGCCAGATCAGGTCGACGATCTGCGGCCCGACCAGCCGTTCGATATGCGTGCCGATGCGCGGCCCGACGCCCTTCAGCGCCGTGACGGGCGCGAAAAGCGGAAACAATATCTCTGGGCGGGCGCGTTGGGGCACGGCAGGACCGATTATAGGGTTCGTGCGGCTGACAGCAGTTCGCAGGAAGGCTATATCCTACGGAGCATGAGCGCCCGAGTCAGCATCGGGCAGACAGGATCGCAAAGATGACAGCTGAGACGGCTAGAGAAACACGCGAGAACCGGATCAAGCGTCTGATCTATCGCAGCATCTATACCGGCACCAAGGAGACCGATCTGCTGCTCGGCGGGTTCGCGCGGCGGAACCTCGATGACTTCAGCGAGCAACTGCTCGACGAATATGAAGCGCTGATCGAAAACAGCGATCCCGATTTGTATATGTGGATCAGCCGCCGCAAGCCGGTACCCGAGGCGTGGAACGGCGAGATCATGCAGCGTCTTCAAGACTTCAAGCTCGAAGACTAACTTGTTGTTAAATCATAATTTTGACTGGGGTCCTGCCGGCTCCACGACGCGTTTTACCGGCGTGCCCGACGGCTGCGACGCGCTGTTGCTTGCCGAACTCCTGAAGCAGGCCACCGGGGACCATTTGCTGCACGTGTCGAGCGACGACCTCGGCATGAACAGGTTGGCCGACGCGGTGACGTATTTCGCGCCCGGGACGCGGATCCTGAAGTTCCCGGCCTGGGATTGCCTGCCTTACGACCGCGTGCCGCCGCGCGCCGAACTCGTCGCCGAACGGATGGCCACCCTCGGCGCACTCACACATGGGGCCGAATCAGGAACGACGACGCTGATTCTGACCACCGTCGCCGCTGTGCTCCAGCGCGTGCCGCCACGCGCGCGCATCCATGAAACGCGAATTGATCTGGCGCCCGGCCGCACGGTGGACTTCAGCGTTGTCATGGCCTTCCTCGCGGCAAACGGCTTCCATCGCACCGAAACCGTCCGCGAACCGGGCGAATTCGCGAGCCGCGGCGACATCATCGACCTTTTCCCGCCAGGTTACCCGGAACCGGTGCGCATCGATCTTTTCGGCGACGAGATCGAGGGACTTCGGCAGTTTGATCCCCTGAGCCAGCTGACGACCAAGCCGATCGAGGCACTGACGCTCATGCCGGCGAGCGAGATCCTGCTGGATGACGACGCAATCGCGCGCTTCCGATCTTCCTACCGCTCGCGGTTCGGGGCCGTTCGCGGCGATGACCCACTCTATGAGGCGGTCAGCGAAGGCGTGCGCCATCCGGGCATGGAACATTGGCTGCCGCTTTTCTACGAGGCACCGGAGACGCTGTTTGACTATGTCGACGGCCCGGTGATCCTCGGCGCGCAGACTCCCGACGCCATGACCGACCGGTTCGACCAGATCACCGACTATTTCTCGGCCCGCGCAAACGCGCCCGAGCGCGCGGAGGGTGAGGCGCCGTACAACCCGCTGCCGCCGGATGCGCTCTATCTCGGGCCAGACGAGTGGGAAGAACTGCGCGAGGGCCGTACCGCGATCGATTTCGACGTGTTCGAAGCCCCGGTGAGCGGTGCGGAAAGCAATTCCATCGGCGGACGGCGGGCAATCGATTTCGCAGAGGCCCGCAACAGGGCCGACACCAACCTGTTCGATGCGGTGCGCACCCGGATCATCAACGAGCAGGGCGAGGGGCAGGCCATCGCAATCGCCTGTTATTCAAACGGTTCGCGCGATCGTCTGACCCAGCTTCTGGTCGATCACGACATGGATCGGGCAACGCCCGTGACGAACTGGGCCGAAGCCCTTGCCGCCGGTGCGGATCAAATTCCCGTCTGCGTATTGCCGCTGGACAGCGGTTTTTCAGTGCCCGGGCGCACGATCTACAGCGAACAGGACATACTGGGGGACCGGCTCGTCCGCCGTCGCCGGCCGACCAAGCCGAGCGAGCATCTCATCTCGGAGATGTCGAGCCTGGCGGTGGACGACATCGTGGTGCACGCCGATCACGGGATCGGCCGGTATAACGGGCTGGAAACGCTGGAAATCGGCGGCGCGCCCCACGACTGCCTGCGGCTGCTCTATGCGGGTGACGACAAGCTGTTCCTTCCGGTCGAAAACCTCGACCTGCTGTCGCGCTACGGGTCCGAGGAAGCCGGCGTACAACTCGACAAGCTCGGAAATGCCGGATGGCAGGCGCGACGCGCCCAGGTCAAGAACCGCATCACCGAGATGGCGGACAAGCTGATGGCACTCGCCGCCGAGCGCGAACTGCGCCACGCGCCGAAATTAACACCACCGGCGGGCCTGTACGAAGAATTCTGCGCCCGGTTCCCCTTCGCGGAAACCGAGGACCAGAGCCGCGCCATCGACGACACGGTAGACAGTCTGGGTGCCGGCAAGCCCATGGACCGGCTGGTCTGCGGCGATGTCGGCTTCGGCAAGACGGAAGTGGCCCTGCGCGCAGCGTTCGTGACCGCCATGAACGGCCGACAGGTCGCCGTCGTCGTGCCCACGACGCTGCTCGCCCGCCAGCATTTCCAGACATTCAAGGCGCGGTTTGCCGGGTTGCCCGTCAAGATCGCGCAATTGTCGCGTCTCACGACAGGCACGGAGGCGCAGGACGCACGCACCGGGCTGGAGGACGGGCAGGTCGATATCGTCATCGGCACTCACGCCCTGTTGTCCCAGTCGATCGCGTTCCGCGATCTGGGCCTTCTCGTCGTCGATGAAGAACAGCATTTCGGCGTCGCTCAGAAAGAAAGGCTCAAGGGGCTCGGCACCGATGTCCATGTCCTGACGCTGACCGCCACGCCGATCCCGCGGACCCTGCAGCTCGCACTCACGGGCGTGCGCGAGCTCAGCCTGATTGCCACCCCGCCGGTGGACCGGCTCGCCGTCCGCACCTTCATCCTGCCTTATGACGGCGTGACCATCCGCGAAGCGATCATGCGCGAGCATTTCCGTGGCGGGCAGAGCTTCTATGTCTGCCCCCGGCTCGCCGATATTGAACGGCTGCGGGAACGCCTGAAGGAACTGGTGCCCGAGGTCTCGGTCGGGGTCGCCCATGGCCAGTTGCCGGCGCGTGCGCTCGAGGATGTCATGACTGCGTTCTACGACCGCAAATACGAAGTTCTGCTGTGCACCAACATCGTGGAATCCGGCCTCGACGTGCCGTCCGCGAACACGATCATCGTTCACCGGTCGGACATGTTCGGCCTGTCGCAGCTCTACCAGCTTCGCGGTCGGGTCGGCCGCTCGAAGGCGCGCGCCTATGCCTACCTGACCCTGCCCACCGATCGCGTCCTGTCTGAGACGGCCCGGCGCAGGCTGGATGTCATGCAGACCCTGGACACGCTGGGTGCCGGGTTCAGTCTCGCAAGCCATGATCTAGATATCCGCGGCGCGGGGAACCTGCTCGGCGAGGAACAGTCGGGCCATATCCGCGAAGTCGGGGTCGAGCTCTATCAGCAAATGCTTGAAGACGCGGTCGCCGCCGCGCGTGAGGCCGGGTCGGGCGTGCTGCCCACCGATGAATGGACGCCTGTCATCTCCATCGGCGCTCCGATTCTGATTCCCGACCACTACGTCGCCGATCTCGGGGTCCGGCTCGGCCTTTACCGCCGGATCGCGTCATTGGTGAACCCGGAGGAGATCGAGGGATTTGCCGCCGAGCTGATCGATCGTTTCGGCCCGATACCGAACGAGGTTGAGAACCTGCTCGAGGCCATCACCCTCAAGGGGCTGTGCCGGGATGCGGGCGTCGAGAAGCTCGATGCGGGACCGAAGGGTGCGGTCGTCACGTTCCGGGATAATAATTTCTCAAATCCGGCGGGTCTCGTGGCGTTCATCACCAAGGAATCCGGCACCGTCAAACTGCGCCCCGACCATAAGCTGGTTTATCGCCGCGACTGGACGGACGCGAACAAGCGTTCCGTGGGTGTCCGGCGTTTCATGCGGAACCTGTCTGCCATCGCCGCCGCGCCGGAAGGCAGTGCTGGCGAATAAAAGTCAGCTATTCCGCCGCCAGGCCGACACTTGCCAGGTCGAACAGCGGGAAAAAGGCCTCGGGCTCCTGGGCGCCTGATATGGCGTAGGCACCATTGATCACGTAGCAGGGCACAGCGTTGATCCCCATGCGCCGCGCACGCAGATCTTCGGCGACCACGGTGTCGCGCTCATCGTCGCTGGCAAGGAATGCCGCTGCGGCATCCCGGTCCAGCCCGACCAGATGGGCGACTCGCAGGAGCGTCAGGTCATCCCCGATGTCTTCGCCATCGAAAAAGAATGCCTTGAACAACGCCTCGACGACGGCACCCTGCATCCCGAACCGGTCCGCATAGCAAACCAGCCGGTGCGATTGGATTGTGTTTGGCATCCGCGGCACCGCATCGAAATCAAAAGGGATACGCTCGGAATGGCCGGCACGGCCGATCGTCGCATAGATGCCCGCGGCGCGCTCTGGCCCGCCGAATTTCGATGCCAGATAACGCTCGCGTTCCATGCCTGCCGACGGCATGTCCGGGTTCAGCTGGAAGGCGTGCCATTTGATGGTGGCCGTGATGTCGTCACGCGCAGCCAGCGCCCGTTCGAGGCGCCGCTTGCCGATGAAACACCAGGGGCACACCGTGTCCGAATAGATATCGATCTGGACCATGAGGGAAATCTGCGACGCGGCTGGCACCGGGTCAAGTGCAGACAGCACCCCAATGCGCACGAACAGGTCTTCTCGCATCGGCCCGGCTTGAGCCATAATCCAACTGAGGGAAGGGGAACCAATATGATTCTCGAACATCGCGCCTACACGATGAAACCCGGCCTGCGGGAACGTTTCTACGAAACCCAGGTGGAACGGGGCTTCGACGCTGTCCGCCCGGTCATCGACCGGGTCATCGGCTATTTCTCGACCGTGAGTGGCCCTGCGGATCAGGTCGTCCATATCTACGCGTTCGATTCCCTCGATGATTGGCAGACCCGCCTGCACGGGCTTTACGGCGTGCCCGAGCTGGAACCGTACTTCCTGAAGGTGCGCCCGCTGATGCAGGAGCAGGAAAACCGGATTTTGTTGCCCGCGCCGGTCGCGGCACTGACGCCACATTTCTCGGCAAGCGCCTATTGGACGCCCGGCGACCCGCCCCTGGCTGATCCGGCCACGAGCCGCGATCTCCTGGTGGAGGAACAAATCGTTAGCCTGATCCCAGGGTCACTGGGCAAATACTGGGAGCTGATCGAGCGTCACGGCGTCCCGGCCATGTCCCCACTGGAGACCAACACGATCGGCAGTTTCCACGCGATGACCGGCACCCTGCATCAGGTTTATCACTACTGGTTCTTCGACGGGTTCGACGACCGGACACGCCGCCACAACGCGGTCCGCGTGAACCCGGAATGGATCCGGTTCCAGGACGAAATCCGGCCCCATGTCGTGAAGCAGGAAAGCAAGCTCATGGTGCCCGCGCCGGTGCCTGAAATGGTCCCGCTGTTTCGCGCTGTGTAGACCACCGGGCAAAGTCGTTGCGGGGCATTCAAGGTCGGCTTTTCGCAGTGAGCTTAGGAAACAAATTTTGACCGGCTGCGGTTTGCTATCGCAACCAGCGACAGCATGACAGGCACTTCGACCAATACGCCGACGACCGTCGCGAGGGCCGCTCCGCTGCCTATTCCAAACAATCCGATGGCAACCGCGACAGCCAGTTCAAAGAAATTGGAAGTGCCAATAAGCGCGCAGGGTGCCGCAACGTTGAAGGGCAGCTTCCACATGTATGCCGCACCGTAAGTCAGAAAGAATATTGCGTAGCTCTGGATGATGATCGGCACGGCAATAAGCACGATCAGAACAGGCTGGGAAATGATTGTCTGGGCCTGGAAACCGAACAAGAGGACAACGGTCAGAAGTAGTCCGAGGACAGATAGGGGTTTCAGTTTCGCCGTGAAATGATCGATGCCAGCTTGTTCACTTCCGTGCCCGCGAACCAGGGCGCGACGTGTGATTGCGCCCGCGATCAGGGGCACAACGACATAGAGCAGCACGGATAGCAGCAGGGTCTCCCACGGCACGTTAATGCTCGTGACACCCAATAACAGCGCCACGATAGGGGCGAAGGCAAAGATCATGATGACGTCGTTCAACGACACCTGCACAAGCGTGTAGGCAGGGTCACCCTTCGTCATCTGCGACCAGACAAACACCATTGCGGTGCAAGGAGCCGCCCCCAGCAGGATCAGCCCGGCAATATACTGCTCGGCATCATCCGCAGGGATAAAGGGCGCAAACACAAACTCGAAGAACAAGACCGCCAGCGCCGCCATGGAAAACGGCTTCACAAGCCAGTTCACGACGAGCGTCAGGAAAATGCCCTTGGGTCGACTTCCGATGGACTTGAGGCTGCCGAAATCGACAGAAATCATCATCGGATAGATCATCGCCCATATCAGGACTGCCATGATCAGGTTGACTGACGCGTATTCGATCCCCGCGATCGTGGCGAAGAGGCCGGGCACGATGTTGCCGAGCGCAAGTCCGGCCAAAATCGAAAGCCCGACCCAGACAGACAACCATTTTTCGAAGATGCCGAGACCGGCTGCAGCCGGTCCTTTGTCGGCAGAGTGTGCTGTCATGGTCTATCTCCAGTGGCGGCGATAATGTCTCGCCAGTCTTGCGTGTCTGGTCATGCGGTTAACGTTGGTCGATCCAGCTCAAAACAGGCCGGCCCGCAGTTCGATCGGCTCTGCGTCTGCCAGGCGCGCGGTATCGGTCGCCCCCAGCTTGTTGAAATCGATCAGTCCGCGCACCTCGTCGACATACACCTCCCCACGTTCGGAGTAGGAGAGCAGGCCCGCAACCAGCGACAAACCGCGGGGAATGTTGCCCGCCTGGCGCGCGGCCGCACGCAGCTGTCGAAAGTCCTTATAGGCCGGGTTCGAGTTCAGGTTTTGGGCATAGCTGCGGACGGAATCAAAGGGTGTCTTGAAGCTCGCGATCCGATAGTCGCCCAATGCCGTGCGTTGGTTCGCCGGTGTCAGTCCCTTGCCGTAGCGCCATTGTCCGAACAGCGCATTTCCTTCGACCGCGAAACGGGACAGGGCGTAGGCGCTTTCGATTGCGCCCTGGGCCAATGCGAGTGACGGCGGAACGATATCGACCCGGGCATTCAGCGTCGCGAGCTGTGCCGTTGAAAGCGGCGTCTCCGCGTCTGCCTTTTTGCGGTCGACAACGCCGTAACTGGCGGCAAGGTCGAACAGCCAATTGCGGTCCTTGGTCCCCAGCGAGGCCCCGCCGGCCAGGCGCTCACGCAGGCTGGCCAGGCGCGTTCGGTCGGCGCGGATGTCCTTATTGGCCTGCAGAACCAGCGGCAGCAGCGTGCGGAAGAACAGGCTCTTCTTCTGTCCGACATCCAGGTCCTTGGCCCAATCGTCGGGCACGGATGTGATGAATACCGGCGGCACGTTGGCGTTGCCCGCACGCAGTGCGGTCATGGTGTAGTCCTGCTCGGTGAAATACGCGTGCAGTTGCGCGGGAGATGTAATCCGGACCGACGACCCACCCGCCGGGTCCACGACGAACCACAGGACGGCGCCAATCAGGAGCACAGCAAGGCTGACAAATATCCCTCGACGCCCGGTGAGTACGGGGAAACGTTTCCCGATGCCTGAAAATACTGGTCTCACAACGGCGTCCTTTTCAGGGTTCGCAATTCGACCATTTGGACGAATTCGGTTTGGAGTTTTCGAGCCTGATTGCCTACAGTCAGGACCTCTGTATTCCGGCGACCCCGCGTCGCCAAAGCAACAAAAACATCTCATGGGAGGATACCAAGATGGCCGACGGCCCACCAACACGCACACAAATTCTCGAAGCCAGCGGCGACATGCTGAAGTGGCAGGTCTATGTGGTGCACACAACCCCGACCGATGGTCTCGGTCCGGTGATGGCAAACATCGGTCCGCATCTCGCCCATCAGGCGAAGATGGAGGAAGACGGTGTTTATATCGCGGCCGGCCCGCACTGGGCCGACGACGAGGAGACCTGGGAAGGTGACGGCATGTTCGTCGTCCGCGCCCGGGATCTCGCCCACGCGAATGAAATCGCCGCAGCCGACCCGATGCATTCGAGCGGCGCGCGCTCCTACCGCGTCCGGCCCTGGCTGATCAACGAGGGCACCATCACTGTGAAGGTCAGCTTCGCCTCCGGCGCACGCGAAGTTTCCTGAGTTAATACAATTACTTATGTCGTGCGGCGGCCGCCCAATCGGGCGGCCGTTCGCATTTTCGCCGCAAAGGGCAGAAAACATGCTGGTATATATCCAACTGGCAAACTTCTTGCGTAGTACGGGGTGAACATTCGAGTTTCACGCAAAACGAGACAAGGCAGGCACACGATGAAGAAAATTTTGATCGGACTGGGCGTATTGGTGGTCATTGCGGCGGTCGGGATATTCGTATTCCTCGGCAACCTCAACGACATCGTTCGCGCAGCCGTAGAAAAAGTCGGCTCCGACATGACCCAGACCAATGTGATTCTGGACGAAGTCGATATCGAGCTGACGTCCGGCAAGGGCGCGCTTCGCGGGTTCCGGGTCACCAATCCCAGCGGGTTCAGCGATGACGACGCCTTCAAGTTCGACGAGGTCAGCGTCAAGATCGATCTCGCCTCTGTTCGCAGCGATCCCGTGATCATCAAGGAGGTCATCATCTCCGGTCCGGAAGTCGTCTACGAATTCGGTGATGACGGTGACAGCAACCTCGACAAGCTGAACAAAGCGGTGCAGTCGAAGTCCGGCGGTGGCGAGAAGAGCTCCGGTGGTGGCGATGCCCCGAACATCGTGATCGAGAGCCTGGTGCTGCAGGGCGGCAAGGTCGCGGTCGTTGCCCCGTTGCTGAACGAGAAACTCTCCGTTCCGCTGCCGACCATTCGCCTGACGGACATCGGCAAGGATGGCAAGGGTGCCACGCCCGAAGAAATCGCGTCCCAGATCATGGATGCGGTCCTGAAGGGCGCACAGAACGCCGTTGCGAGCGCCAAGATCAATGTCGATCAACTGACCGGCGCGGCCATGAAGCAGGTCGAAGAAGCCGCGGGTGAGGCCACGAAGGCGCTCGAGGACGCCACGGGTGGCGCCGGCGGTGCCGGTGACGCCGTGAAGGGCTTGATCAAAGGGATCGGGCGTTAACCGAACCGATACATCTAGGATTTATTAGGAAAGGCGGTCTTCGGGCCGCCTTTCTGATTTTGCGAGAGTGCAAACTTTCGTTCACAAAGCCATCGATGGCGACTAACCATGTTGCCCAAGAAATCACGCGCGATAAGCAGCGGTAAAGTGGGAAGCACGCCATGAGCCAATCTGAAACTCCCATCGAAGAAGGTCCACCGGCACTGATGTTCAGCCATTTCGGCGTGAACTGTGACGATGTCGACAAGCTTGAAGACTTCTATACCCGGGTCCTGGGGTTCTGCGTCAGCGATCACGGTCTGATCCGAGGCGACACCGACCGCATCATCTTCATGACCCGGCGGCCGCGCGAGCATCATCAGTTCGTGCTGGCGGGCGGGCGGCCTTCGATCTTCGCCTCGACCGTCGGTGAAACCGGGTTCAAGGCAGCTGACCTGGAAGCGCTACGCCAGGTCCGGGCCATCGTGTCCACGGAAACCGAAGTCACGGATATCGTCGCCGTCGACCACGGCATCACCTGGACGCTCTATTTTCGCGACCCCGAATGGAATCGCTGCGCGATATCCGTCGACACCGGATTCTACGTTGCCCAGCCCGCAGCCTGGCCGCTGGACCTCTCGATGCGCGACGACGATATCAAGCAGCAGACCGAAGAACGCTGCCAGGCCGGCCCGGACTTCAAGACCCGCACGGCCTGGCGCGACGAGAAGGCGATCACCTTTCAGGCCGAGGGGCGGTTGACCGACGAGGGACCGGAGACCGGTAACGCGGACCCCGATTTTGAACGCCCTCACGACCCGAACCATATTCTGCTGAACGCCACTGAAAATGACGTGCGCCCGCCGCGCATTGCGCAGGCTCATTGCGGCTTCAAAGTCGCCGATATGGACGCGATGATCGCGTTCTACGACAAGGTTTTGGGCTACGCCGTGACCGACCGGGGCTTCATGCCGCCGATCGGCTCGGAGCCGGAGCGGGAATACACATATCTCAGCCGTGATCCGGGCGAGCACCATCAGGTGATCCTGATTGCGGGCCGTGATCTGGACGCCCCGACCAGCGTCAATCAGCTCAGCCTGCGGATCATGTCCCTCGACGAGTTGCGGCGCATGGAACGCGAACTCGAGGCCCATCCCGATGTCGGCCCATTGCGCAAAACCTGTCACGGCAATTCATTCTCGATCTATTTCCCGGACCCCGAGGGAAATGTTGTGGAGCTGGCTGTCGAATCCGTCTGGTATGTGCCCGCACCGCACGGCGCACCGCTGGACTTGTCTCTGAGCGACCAGGAACTGATCGGCTGGGCCGAGGGCCATTGCCGCGAAACAGAAGGCTTCATGATGCGCGCAGACTGGAAGGCCCGGGCGCGGGACGAGCTCATCGCCAATGGCCATCTCGAGGCCGAAGGTCTGGTCAACGACGTCGCTTGAAAACCGTCAAACAACGGGTGCGCACATCGTTCGCCACCGGCCGGCCCTGGCCGCAGTCGACGACCCCGCCGAGGCCGCAGAAACAAGGCCGCGTTTAGCGAATATTAAGCGTCAATGCTTAGGTTCCTTCGGATCGATCGGTGATTCCATCAGCGTTGCCGTCTCGTGTTGTATCTTTACGAGCAGGTAGACAATGGTCGACGCAGAACAAAAGTTCGAACTCGGTTCCGATTCGGATTCGCGGGACACTGCCGCCGCGTTCCACAACCGCGTCAACCTCTTGCTGTTCCTGATCGCTTTCGCCGTCTGTCTCTCGCTGGGCCTGACGGTCTGGTCGGCGATAAAACAGGACCAGATCACAAAAGTCGAAAATCTCAGCCTCGCCAGATCGGCCCTAACGACCGATCAACAAACCCTTCTGCGCATCATCAAGGACTACAGTGTCTGGGGTGACGCCTACGAGAACCTGTCGCTGAACCCCGACCGGGAATGGTGGCTCGAGAATTTGCAAAACGACCTCCATGATAATTTCGGGGTCGTTTTTACGGCCGCCTATAACGCGCGCGACCAGATAGTGTTCCATCAGGATTTCACGGAGACCGGCCGTCTCGATGCGGACGACTTCAGGGTCTCCGAGATCCAGGAGTTTCTGAACTCGATAAGGGCGGGCTACGGCGCTAGCGGGGGTGCCAGGACGTCGTTCGTCAAAGTGAATGAACGCGTTTACCTGATCGCCGGCAACGTCGTGCAGCCCTTCGAGGCCGAGGACAAGCCGGACCCGGACACCGTTCTCTACGACGGTACGATTCTTCTTTTCTTCCAGGCCATCGATGAATCATTCACAGCAGGCCTGGAGGCCAATTTCCTCCTCCCGCAGCTTCATCTCGAGGACGAAGTCCATTCGCACGGGTGGAGTGGCATCGGGAAGGGCGAATTGTCGATTCCCCTGCAGGCGCCGTCGGGAAAGGACCTTGTCTATCTCAAGTGGACGCCCGAATGGCCGAGCCACGCGATCCTCGCATTCGTGGTGCCACCAATCCTGCTGGTCGTCGTCGGCATCCTGTTCTTCGCGGCCTTTGCAACCCGGACACTCAAGCGTGCCCTGACCACAATCGTGCAGTCGCGTGATGAAGCCATCGCGGCCGGAAAGGTGAAAGCGAGTCTTCTGGCGAATGTCAGTCATGAGCTCCGCACACCGCTCAACGGCATCATCGGTTTCTCCGACCTGATCCTGACCAGTGATCTCGAGCCTGACGAGGTCCGGCAATATTCGAAGCTGATCAAGGAAAGCGGCAACCACCTGAACAGCGTCGTCGAGGATGTGCTCAGCATGACGGAGATCGAATCCGGGTCGATGCAGCTCAGCGAGGATGTGTTCGACCTCACGGAATGCGTCCGCGACTGTTTCAACTTGCTCAAAATACGCGCCAAACTCGCCAACATCAGTTTGCAACTTTCGCCGGACATCGCCCAGGTCTCCATCAACGCCGATGAATCGAAATTGCGTCAGATCGTCACCAACCTCGTCAACAATGCGATCAAGTTTTCACCACCCAACTCGATTGTCTCCGTCGACGTCGCGCTGGCGGACAACCAGGTTGAAATTCTCGTGCGCGACGAGGGCATCGGGATTCACTCCGACGACATCGAGAAAATATTGCTGCCCTTCGGACAGGTCGACAGCGCGCTGTCGCGCCGCTACGAGGGGACGGGCCTGGGGCTTCCGATCGTCGTCTCACTGGTCGAGCTGCACGGCGGCAATCTGGCGATCGACAGTGAACCCGACCTGGGGACAACGATGATCGTCTCATTGCCCGCTGACCGCGTGGTCGACATGCCAAGCCAGTCCCAACGAGATTCGGCGTTTGTGCACGGCGAACATCCGGAACTCGAGACAACGGCGGCCTGAATTCACCCACCTGTGTTCTGGAAGGGCATGTCATCTAGATTGTCCGACCTGCAGGAAAATCTTGGCTGAACAGACCGAAGTCTCCATTCTCGCACCCATGCGCCGAAGCATTTGCCACAACAGGCGCGACTGATGAGGGGGAGAGAACATGTTCGAATATTTTCCGGACAACTATGCCTGGAGCTTGACGGCAGCGACCTTGTTCGACGAGGTCGGCACCGTCAGCGAAGCCGAAGAGGTGTTGCGGTCGGTCAAGCATCTGGCCGGCGGCGACCCGGCGGTGGCCAATGAGGCCTGGTACGAGGCCTTCACGCGTCTCGCCGAGCGCCTGGAACGGTTGGGCAATACGGACATGGCCGAGGGCCATCCGCTGACAGCGTCGCGCAAGTATCATCGCGCTGGCCTCTACCATCTGCGCGCCGAACGCTTCCTGCACCACTCCGACCCGCGCGAGTTGATGGCCTATCAACGCGGCGTCGACACGTTCCGCAAGGCCCGCGAGGTCGGCCGCGAGCCGGTCGAGTATGTCGACATCCCGTTCGAAGACGGGTTTATGCCCTGCATGTTCGTCAGGGCAGATGTCGACGGCCCGGCGCCCTGCATGATCCATATTCAGGGCTTCGATTCCCTGAAGGAACTGCATCACCCGGTGATCAGCGCGGAATACCAGCGACGCGGCATACACATGCTGATCGTCGACCAGCCAGGCGCTGGCGGCGCTTTGCGCCTGCACGGCCTGACGGCCGGCCACGAGACTGAGCATTACGTCGCCAAGCTGGTGGATTATGTCGAGGCCCGCGACGACGTCGACGCCGAACGCATTGGCCTGTCGGGCAACAGCCTGGGGGGTTACTACGCGCCGCGTGCGGCAGCCTTCGAGAAGCGCCTGAAATGCTGCATCGCCTGGGGCGCGCTGTGGGACTTCAGCGTGTACTTCGAGCGTGCCTACGCCAAGATCGAGACCGCGCCGTCGGTGCCCGACATGGTCAGCCACGGCATGTGGGTGATGGGGCAGAAGACCCCCGAGGACGCACTCGCCGTCTCCCGCCAGATGACCCTGGAAGGGGTGATCGACAAGATCACCTGCCCGCTGCTTGTCTGTCACGGTGAGAACGACCGCCAGGTGCCGCTCTGGATGGCCGAGAAGACCTACGAGGATGCGGTCAACAGCCCAAACCGCAAGCTCAAGATCTTTCGGCTCGACGAGGGCGGGGCCGAGCATTGCCAGATCGACAACCGCCAGCTGATCGGCGACGTGATGTCGGACTGGGCGGCGGAAATCTTCGGCCTCGATCCGGCGGGAATCGCGTAAGCAGTTCGACACCCGTCGCAATCGCGCGCAAGTGCGGAAAGAATGTCCATGGATGAAACGGCAAATCCCGACAGCGTTATCGGTGAGTGGCAGAGCAGGCTGCGCCACCTGATCGGTATCTACCAGGACTATCGCGGTCGCACGCGCAGGTTCTGGCGCTATCTCTTCATCGCATTCTTTCTGCTGAATTGTATTAGCTACCAGTTTGCAATCATGACGGCATTTCCCGATCGAGCCTTCGGCGTCGATTGGCTGCGTTATGTGCTCATCATGTTCCCTGTCGCCCTGTTCGGGGCCCTCTTTGATTGCGTGTCCTTTGTCTTGACCGTGGCGATCATGCGGCACGCTATCCGCATCAAGGCCAAGCTGGTTTATTTGGGGCATGTGGTGGCCGATATCATCATCGCGACCCTGGCAACCGGCTGGGTGCTGATCGTCTTCTCGGTTTCGACTGTGCTGGTCGATTTCATCATCGGCCCCCCGGTGGCTGTGCCAGCCGTGGTGAGCCAACCGGTCACACAAACGACGGCACCGGCAACAACCGCCGCACTCGTTGCGCCGCCCGTCGTTCAACCCGTCAAACCACCCGCCGAGCCGGCACCCGTCACCCCGCTCGCCGAGCCGACACTGGTTTCGCCCCCCGCCGAGCCGGCATCCGTCACTCCGCCCGCCCAGCCGACGCCCGTCGTTCGGCCTGTTAAACCACCCACCGAGCCGGCGCCTGTCATACCGCCCGCAGAGCCGGCACCCGTCACCCCGCCCACAGAGCCGGCACCCGTCACCCAGCCCGCACCTGCGGTCACGCCGCCAAGCGATGCATCTATCGACCATGTTCGCTTCATGGCGGACCGCGCCGATGGGTACCGACAGCGGGTCTCCGGCGCGCTCAGGGACCCGTTTTCAGGACAGAATTTCAGGAATATCTATTTCGGCGTCGTCATGGGCGTATCGGCAATGCTGCCGAGCCTTCTGCATCTGATTGTAGGACTTGCAGCCCTGTTCACCGTCATCTTCCGGATGCTGTCGCGAAGAAAGGCTGCTGGTACACCGTGAGAATTCACGCCGTACGCGTTCTTCTGATTGTATTGCTGTCATCCGGCGCGGCGCTGGCAGACAGCTCGTCGCCAAAACTTGCGGCCTACTACGATCGGCAAATGGCGATCGTGGCCGGTAAGGTCTATGCGTGGGAGGAGGAAAACCCACCAACGGTTGTCCCGATTTCTGCGCGCCAGGTCGGCGTCGGGCGTGACAACTTTTACGCGCTGACCAGCGACGGCGATCTCATCGCATTCGACGATGTTGCGGGTGAACATACGGTCCTGATGCAGGGCATTGCGAAGTTTGCCGCGGGCGACAGCGGCGTACTGGCTATCACGAGCGATCGCACCCTCTGGTGGCTCTCCGGTCAGGCAAAGCAGCCCCTGGCCACCGACGTCGCGGTTGCAGCCGTTGGCGATGGCGCGAACTACTACATCACCTCATCGGGCGACCTGTACGTGAAAGGCCGTGCGCATCGTGGGCAATATGGTGATGGCCGACTAAAGCCGACGGACCAATTTGTACAAACAGCCTCCAACGCCACCCACATAACGGCCCACACGGGGCACGCCATTCTGCTCCAGGCGAACGGGGACGTTGTCGGAACGGGCGGCAATATCTATGGCCCGGTCGGCAAACACGGCCTCGGGGACAAGGCCATCCGGTGGAGCCGGATCATGTCCGGCGCCAAGGCAATTGCGACCGGGTCATCCCACTCTTTGGCCATCCTGCAGAACGGCATACTTGTCGCCTGGGGCAGGGGCTACGATACCGAACCAATGCCGATATTCAGTGACGTCGTGGCCGTCGCGGCCGGGTCACGGACGACGATTGCTCTGACGCGCGACGACACGCTTTGGCAGTGGGATCGGGGCGAGCCACCTCGACGCGTGCAACTCCCCGTAGGGAATTGACGGATGGCGCGCATGGGTGACGGGTGAGCGATATACGCGAGAAATACGTCGCCGACGGGTTCCTGCACCTCCGCGAGGTTTTTTCAGAAGCGGAACTGGAGTTTGCACGCCAGGCCGTTTCACATTTGCCGGAATGGATCCGGCAACACAGTGGCAACGCCAACGTACAGCGCCTGCAACCGCTCCAGAGATGCCCGGCGGTCGCCGACCCGGCCTGGATCAAGGCCTTCTACGGCAATGCCCGGCTCAGCAGGGTTGTCGACGAAATTTTCGAGGATGTGATCGTGCCAACGCCAAACATGTCCCGGGACTTCCAGGTTACCGGCCTGCTGATCGGTCCGCGTGAGCATTGGTGGTCGACGGGATTGCATCGCGACTACCGAGATCTCATGGAGAACATCGACGTCGAGACATGGCTGTCCCACACCGATGATCTGCGGATGTTCAACCAGATCAATATCCCGCTGCATCCCGACCCGAGCCTCTGGGTGATCCCCGGCTCCCATGACCGGGCCGACACCAAAGACGAAGCGACGGTGGTCCGCGCGCGTGATCGCTATCGCGAATGCCAGGATCGTTCCATGGATGCGCGGAAGACAAGGGCGTACCGGAGCGAGCTGATCGACGCCATGCAGGCCTGTGGTGGGGTGAACGTCCAGGCAGTCCCGGGGGATCTCATTCTCTATCGCAGCAACATCCTGCACTGCGGAATCTATGAGCCCGCGGCCGTGCGGATGACCCTGCATGACGGCATTTATTCCCGCCAATGGCATGACTATGTGCTCGAGACGCTCGGGCACGGAACTGCGCAACCGGGTTAGTGCCGAAGAGCAATGGCGGAGTGGTCGAGGCGAAAAGCGCTGTAGCCGATGTTCTCAATTCAATCGGCTCACCGTGGCCCAAGCCGCCTGCGCAAGTCGCGCACGCCGCGCAGAAAGATATTGGGCCTGATCTTGTCTGGCCGGTTCAGCACCTCGATGGCCGTATCCCACAAATCGAACTGCAGATTTCGGGCGACGATCAGAATCTCCAAAACATCACGATCGATCTCCTCGATGGCAGTGGCGATTGCCGGGGAATCGCCCTCTGTCGACATCTCATCGTTGCGGATAGAAACGATCAGGCACGCATAATCCCATTCGACAGGACCCTGGCAGACGTCTTCCCAGTCGATCCACAATCCCCGACCAGCATCCATGAGCATATTGCTCAGATGTGCGTCACCATGCAGCGGGACATTCGATGTGCTCGACGCACCGCCGCCGGCATCGAGCATTGCATCGATTTCCACCAGCTTGCGCACTGTATCGCCGGGATCAATTGCACCCAGTGTGTCGTTCCGCCAGAGATCATGAAACAGTTGTCGCGCGTCGTTGTAGCCCCGCATGTAGGGCAACGGTTCCGGGAAGGAAGCGAGAGAGGCGCGGCAGTGCGCCAGGGTTTCGAAAGCCTCCGTCTCGGGTTTTCTGGCTTCCTCATCTGGCACGTAATCCCAGAATGTGACGATCAGACCGTCATACGCATGTGGTCCCGGGTCGATCAGATCGCTGGGCGCAACCACGGGTGCTCGAGCGTTCGCCAGAAACTGCGCCACCGCAATCTCTCTCTCGCGCGCGCCATCTTCCGAACGAATCACAGCCGCTTCTCCCGATACCCGCGCCACCAGATTGTATGGCTGCAGCAGCAGAACCATGTTGCTCGCGAAGGCAATCAGCTCCGTGGAGTCGATTTTCAGTCCGAGGCCTGCGGCCACATGGCACGCGGCGCGGCGCGATCGCTCGGCCAATTCATCACGCAGGGTCAGGGTCATAGCGATGGACAATCATGGTTATAGGGCCGGCACAATTGCTGCCGACGTTGAGACGCGAGAGCAAGTCACAAACGACCCGCGACGCCCATCAGAGAGTGTCTGCCCCGCAAGTACAAGACAGTGTGGGGTAGGCATCTTGCCGCCGCCGCATACACGCCGGTTCATCTGACAATGTACGGGTCTCTGTCGTCGGGAACAGTTATGGGGACCCATCGGGACTCGGATGGCAGTCCTGTAGGTTCCCGGCTAGGGACATCGCCCTGATGCAGAAACCCGCCCCAAACGAACATGGCGATATGACCGCTTTACCCGAACAACTTCTGGAATCAGTCTTCGGGTTTCCCGCGTTTCGTCCCGGCCAGAAAGAGATCGTGGACCGCCTGCTCGAAGGCACCCATACCCTGTCTGTCATGCCGACCGGGGCCGGGAAGTCGATCTGTTATCAGCTTCCCGCCCTCATCGCGGAACAGCTGACCGTCGTTGTCTCGCCGCTGGTCGCCTTGATGGATGATCAGGTCGCCGGTTTGCGCGCCAACGGTGTCGCGGCCGTCTGCATCCATTCCAACCGGTCGCGCGAAGACAATGTGGCCGACTGGCGGCGGGTTCAGGATGGTTCGATCAAACTGCTGTACCTGTCGCCCGAGCGGCTGATGACCGAACGCATGCTCACAGCATTGCAGGGTCTCGATCCGGCGATGTTTGTCGTGGACGAGGCCCATTGCATCTCGAAGTGGGGATTCAGCTTCCGGCCGGAATATGAAGCGCTTTCGAGCCTGCGTGAGCGTTTCCCCGGGGCCACACTCAGCGCGTTTACCGCCACGGCCGATACGGCGACGCAGCAGGACATCGCGACCAAGCTGTTCGGCGGGAAAGGCGACATCGTCGTGCGGGGCTTCGACCGCCCCAATCTGCGGTTGGCCGTCGCCCCCAAGACCGACCGGAACAAGCAGCTCCTGGACTTCGTGGAATCCCGGCCTGACAGCTCGGGGATCGTCTACTGCCTGTCGCGCAGACTGACCGAGGAAACCGCAAAACTGCTGCGCGAGAAGGGCTACAAGGCGCTGCCCTATCACGCAGGGTTGGCGCAGGAGGTCCGCCGGGAGAATCAGGAAACCTTCATGGCCGAAGACGCGGTCATCATGGTGGCGACGATCGCCTTCGGGATGGGGATCGACAAGCCCGATATCCGCTACGTCTTCCACATGAACCTGCCCGGCAGCGTGGAGTCCTACTATCAGGAAATTGGTCGCGCCGGACGCGACGGAGAAGCCGCCGACGTCCACATGCTCTACGGGCTCGACGATATCCGCATGCGCCGCCAGTTCATCGCCCAGGATGACGGCGACGAGGACCACAAGCGCCGCGAACACAAGCGGCTGGATTCCCTGCTGGCCTATGGCGAGGCGATCAGCTGCAGGCGGGTCGCACTGCTCACATATTTCGGCGAAGACACACAAGCCTGCGGCAATTGCGATATCTGCATCGACCCGCCGACGCTGATCGACGGCACGAAGGAAGCAAAAATGCTGCTGGCCGCCGTGTCGGGCACCGGGCAGGTCTTCGGTGCGGCCCATATCGTCGACGTGCTGCGCGGCAGTGCCTCGGAGAAAATTCTCGCCCGCGGCCATGACCAGCTGCCGGTCTACGGGGCCGGGACCGATCGTCCGAAGAATTTCTGGACCGCCTTCATCCGGCAGGTCGTGGCCTCGGGCTTTCTGCGCATCGATGTCGAAGGCTATGGCGGGCTGCAGCTGACCGAGAAGGCCGAGCCGCTCATGCAGGGCGAGCAGGGCTATGAGTACCGGGACATCCCGAAAACCAAGGCCACGGGCTCGCGCAAGGCCCGCGCGGCCGCAGCCACTCTCGATGATGCCGATGCAGAAATTCTCGCCAATCTAAAGGCCCTGCGGCGCAAACTGGCCCAGGAACGCAAGGTCCCCGCCTATGTGATCTTCTCCGACGCCACCCTGCACGACATGTGTGTGATGAAGCCGAATGATCTCGACACCCTGGCGCTGGTGAACGGCGTCGGCCCGAAGAAACTCAAGGATTTCGGGGAGACGTTTCTGGCGGCCCTGAAGGCTTGAGTTAATCCGTGATGTCGGGACGATCGAACATGTAGTCCCGAACAACGGGCACGGCGTCACGCTCCCGCGAGATCATCAGCTGGAACACCATGTTTGAGCCGTTCAAAAAGCCGAGCTCGACGGCCGACAGATAAAATTCCCACATCCGACAGAATCGCTCGTCATAGAGCGTGCGCGCCGCATCCCGGTTGGCCGCGAACCGCTCCCGCCAGTGCCGGATCGTATGATAATAGTGCAGCCGCAGCACTTCCATGTCGGCCACCCAGAGGCCCAGACGTTCGGTCACCTCAAAGACTTCCGACAGCGCGGGCACATAGCCTCCGGGGAAAATATACTTGCGAATGAAGGGCCCGGTTGTACCCGGTTGGGATTTCCGTCCCACCGAGTGGACCAGGGCAAGACCGTCCGGCACCAGCAGGTCGCGAACCTGCCCGAAATATTCATCGAAATGCCCGATCCCGACATGTTCCATCATGCCGACCGAAACGACCCGGTCGAACTGGCCCGAGAACTCCCGGTAGTCCTGCAGCACGAACCGCACATTCGCGGTGACCCCCGCCGCATCAACCCGTTGCTGGGCGACAGCCATCTGGTCCGGCGACACATTCAGCGAGACGACATCGGCCCCCGCGCGCGCGAGTTCGATCGCCAAACTGCCCCAGCCGCCGCCGATCTCGCAGACGGTCATACCCGGCTCGATCGCGAGCTTGCGAACGATGCGGGCGAGTTTGGCCTTCTGGGCATCCTCCAGGCTGTCGTCGGGGGAATGAAAGAAGGCGCAGCTGTAGTTCATGCCTTCATCAAGGAAGAGCCGGTACAGATCCTCCGACAGGTCATAGTGATGCTGCGCCTGGTGTTTCGCCCGTTCCACGGAATTTTGCTGCTGCCGCCGTCGCCGGGCGCGCCAGATCCGGCGCAGGCTCCCCTGAACCGGATGCGCGCCAAGGGCCGCGCGGTTGATCGAGAACAGGAACAGCAGGTCGTGGATGGTCGAGCCGTCTTCGCACGTCAGCGTGCCATCCATATAGGCTTCGGCAGCGACCAATTCCGGATTGAAAAACAGCCGCCGCGCAACGGCCCTGTTGTGCAGGCGCAGCGTCACCCGCGCGACATCACTGCCGTCGCCAAATTCGTGCTCCACACCCGAAGCATCCAGAATTTTCAACGTGCCGCGGCGCACGAAGGACCGGAGGAGATTACCGAGAAGACGCAAAACACACCTGTTCTTGTGGTGCCTGGAGTCTAAACGAATTGCCGCACCACGAGAATGGTCACCCGTTCAATTCCATACCGGGCGATCACGGCATGCTTAGGGCTCAGGGGGAATGTTTGGCGGAGGGGGTGGGATTCGAACCCACGAGACGCTTGCACGCCTGCCAGTTTTCAAGACTGGTGCCTTCAACCACTCGGCCACCCCTCCGTGCGGCATTCCGATAGCATCCGCCCGCCGAGTTTGAAACGCCGTTCTTGCGTCTGGCCCGTTGGATGCCCCATACGCTGCGCCCTTTAAATCGCCATCCATGTTGCCAACGGCCCAAACGCTGCCGATATTGCATGCGACGTCCACTTTTAGGCCGAGCACAATGCCCAACGAGACCCACACCGAACCGACCGACGCCCAGACCGACGCCCAGACCGACGTCCAGGCGGATGTGAAGTACATGAAGGACAGCGGCGAGAAGCGGCTGATCTACATCCCGTCCGAAGCCGGGCAGGACAATTCGAAGTGGGCCGGGCGCTACGAGGACCGCAAGGTCGAGATTCGCGACGCGCGCAACGCCGACACGGCCTTCGAACTCGACACGGCCGGCTTCGCGATCACGCCGCAGACGAGCGCGGTCGGCGACTTCTACGACGACGCCCAGATCACGGAAATCTACGAGCCGGAGATGGTGACGCTCCTCCAGGGGCTCACGGGCGCCGCGCGGGTGCATATCTTCGATCACACGCGCCGGGCCGATTCCAAATCCATGCGCGAAGAAAAAGTCGTGCGCGAACCGGCCGGGGTCATTCACAACGACTACACGAAGGCATCCGCCGAGAAGCGGATCCGCGACCTGTTTCCCGAAGACGAGGCGAACGACCTGCTGTCGCGGCGCTTCGCCATCGTCAATGTGTGGCGCCCATCGAACCACGCGCCGATCGAGACCGCACCGCTGGCGCTGTGCGACGCCCGCAGTGTTTCGGTGGACGACCTGATCACCGTGGAGCGCCATTCGAAGGACCGGATCGGCGAGGTGCAGCAGGTGATCTTCAATCCGGATCACCAATGGTTCTGGTACCCCCGGCTTCAGGCTGATGAAGCGATACTGATCAAGACCTATGATTCCGCGACCGACGGGCGCGCGCAATTCTCGGTTCACACCGCGTTTGAAGACCCCACGGCGCCGGCCGGTGCTTCGCCGCGCGAGAGCATCGAGACCCGGGCGTTCGTCTTCTTCTAGACCGGACAGGTGACCCTCATCGCTTGCCGAGACCGAACCCTGTAGGCTCCGCGCCAACAGGCCAGCGGAGCACGCGTGACGACATCCACTTCCAGTCCATCCGCGAGCCGCCGGCCAGACCCCGCGAGCCGCAGGCCTGACAACGTCACCGGGATTCTCTGGATGGTCGCTGCGACGTTCATCGCGGTCTCGACCCACGCCATGATCCGACATGTGGCCGAAGGCGAGATGCACGCCTTCGAAGTCGCATTTTTCTACAATCTGTTCACGATGCTCATCATCGTCCCGATGATCACACGCAACGGGACGGGGTTCCTTCGCACGCGGCGCCACGGCCTGATGTTCGTCCGGGCGGTCCTGCATCTGACCTCGATGCTGCTGTTCTATGTGGGGCTGACTCTCGCACCACTGGCCGCGGCCAGCGCGCTCACGTTTCTGGCGCCGTTGTTCGCGGTTCTGCTGGCGGCCATATTCCTGCGGGAGGGTTTTCCGCTTCGCCGCATCGTCGCGTTGGTGGTCGGCATCGCCGGCATGCTGATCATCGTGCAGCCGGGCCCGTCGGCACTCGACACCGGCGCGCTTTATTTCGTCGGCGCGGCATCCCTGTGGGGTGCGGTGTTGCTGATCATCAAGATCATGAGCCGGACGGAATCGAGCGCCACGATCACGGCCTGGATGGCGATCATGATGACACCCATGGCGCTGCTGCCGGCGATTCCCTACTGGACAACGCCGAGCCTCGCCGACATTGGCTGGCTGGCCGCCGCCGGATTTCTGGGGGCCCTGGCTCAATGGATGCTGACCCAGGCGCTGCGGACGGGCTCGACGAACGCGATCATGCCGATCGATTTCCTGCGGCTCGTGTGGGGTGCGCTGATCGGGTTCGCGATCTTCTCGGAAATCCCCGGCATCTACACCTGGATCGGCGGCACCGTGATTTTCGGATCTTCGATGTGGCTGGCCTGGCGCGAACGCGCGGCGACGCAGTCGGAGAATGCAAAAACCTGAGGGCTATTCCGCCGCAGCGGCGCGGCGCAGGTCGCGCCGCATGACCAGATCCTGGAGAATGTCGAAGGCATCGCCGGGCAGCTCGTAGAACTTGCCGCCGAAGCGTCCCTCGACGGGATCAACACTCGCGATCTGGACCAGGATCAGAACGTCGCGGCCCCGATAGTCGGTGAAACGCAACTCGGAGCGCTGGTCTTCCATGGGCCAGGAAAGATCCTTGGTCTCCATCCGCGCACCCTCGGCACCGAACCCCGACAAACCGATATCGACAATCATGATCGGTTGATCGTCGAGGGTCGCCTCGATGGGAACGTCACGACGGCGATCACGCCTGCGCTCATTGGGGGTTCCGACAATTCGGGTGGCCATGTCCTGCCTGCTTTTTCTGACGCAATACGACACGGTCGCCGAAAGACATTAAGCAATGCTGAACAGGCCCCGGCTACAGGGGCGCGATGCGCAACGCGGGTGACAAGCAAACGACCCTCGGCCATAACGAACCCTCGTTGCTAACCCATGTTCGAGGCATTCGCGTTGGTCAAAGTCATTGTCCAGATGTACCCGGTCATTCCGGCGGAATCCGAGGCCGAGCGCATGGCGTTGCGTCCCATCGGGCGGAACGCCGATCTGTTTCAGCAGACCCTGCGCGGCTGGTGCGACATCGTGGAGGAGGCCGACAGGCTCGGCCTGTGGGGCGTCACCGCCATCGAGCATCATTTTCATTCCGAGGGATACGAGGTCAGCCCCAACCCCGGCGTGATGAATGCATTCTGGGGTGCCCGCACGGAAAACATCCGCGTTGGCCAGCTCGGCTATGTGATGAGCGCGCAGAATCCGATCCGGGTCGCCGAGGAAACGGCGATGCTCGATCACCTGACCGAGGGACGCTGCTTCGTCGGTTTCTCCCGCGGCTTTCAGTCCCGCTGGACCGACATCCTCGGCCAGCATCTGGGCACCCGCGCGACCCTGTCCGACGGCGGGGCGGACGACAAGCTCAACCGGGAAATCTTCGAAGACGCGGTCGATATCGTCCGCAAGGCGTGGACCGAAGACAGCTTCGAGCACAATTCGCCCCGTTGGCAGATCCCGTTTCCCTACGACACCGGCGTCGAGAACTGGCCGATGGCGGCGTGGACCGAGAAGTTCGGCGCTCCGGGGGAAATCGGTCCCGACGGTGAGGTGCGCCGGATCAGCGTCGTCCCGTCGCCCTACACCAAGCCCCATCCGCCGGTCTTCATCGCCTCGAATGCCAGCCGGGAGACTGTCGAATATGCCGGGCGCAACGGCTTCATCCCGGCGTATTTCTCACACATGGACAAGGTCGCCGATTTCGGCCCGGCCTATGTGGAGACGGCGAAGCAGGCCGGGCATGACTTCGCGCTCGGCCAGAACCAGGCGATCGTGCGCATGCCGCGCATCGCCGAGACCATGGCGGACGCGCGCCAGGCCGTCGCCGCGTATGACGGCATGATCTACAAGCATTTCTACGAGAATTTCCTGCCCGATGCGCTGCGCGCCAAAGCCAACGTCCAGCCGGACACGCCGCTCGAAGATCTCGTCGATCCGATGATCGACACCGGCCTGTTCGTACCGGGCACCGCGAGCCAGGTGCGCGACCACTTCGTCGAACAGTGGAAACATCTGCCGGCCGAATACGTGATCCTGATCTATCACTACGCCCAGCAGCCCAAGGACAGCGTCATCGAGAATTTGCGCCTGTTCATGGACGAGGTGAAGCCCGCGCTGGACGAGCTGACGCCGTATTCAGACGAGGATTAAACCTCCGCGGGTCAACCCAGCATCAGCGTCGCGCCGCCATCAACCACGAGTTCCAGCCCCGTGATGTAGGAGGATTCATCCGAGGCGAGGAACACCGCTGCATTCGCGATGTCCCATGCGTCACCCCAGCGGCCCAGCGGGATCTTGTCCTCGCGCCAGGCATAGTATTTCTCGAGGGTCATGTCGGGGTCGGTGCCCTGCTGGACCATGTCGACCACGGCATTGTCGACCATCGGGGTGCGGTTGAAGCCCGGCAGGATGGCGTTCACCCGAATATTCCAGCGGCCATACTGTCCGGCCGTGACCTTGGTGAACTGATTGATCGCGGCCTTCGTGGTCGGATAGGAGACATAGTTGATCCCCATGTAGCGCAGGCTCGAAATCGACGAGAGGTTGATGATCGAGCCGCCATTCTGTTCCTGCATGATCGGGATCACGCTCTTGCAGGTGAGGAACATGGACTTGAGGTTGGTGGCCATGACCCGGTCCCAATCGTCCTCGGTCTGCTCGACCGCGCCGCCGGGGGCCACGATGCCCACATTGTTGTGCAGCACATCGATCCGCCCGAAGGCGCTGGTGCAGGCCGCGACCATTGCCTCGACCTGATCGGTCTGGGTGACATCCGCCTCGAACACCTCTGCCGTGCCGCCTTCACCGCGGATCAGCTCCGCCGTCTCGGTCGCCGCGTCCGCGTTGATATCGGCGCACAAGATGCTGGCACCTTCGCGCGCGAACAGAACCGCCGCGGCCTTGCCATTGCCCCAGCCGGGTCCGATCGAACCGGCACCGGTCACCAGCGCCACCTTTCCACTCAGACGTTCCGCCATCCTTCACTCCTGCATCTTCGCGGGGATTAAAGCCGCTACTCTTCTTCGATCGGGTCCCAGTCGGGCGCAAAGGGCGGGTCCGAGCCGCGCTGGCCGTTGGGCAGACCCTCAATCGCCGCCCGGTCGGCATCGTCGAGCGTGAAGTCGAAGACGTCGATGTTCTCGGCGATTCCTTCGCGCCGCGTGGACTTCGGCACCAGCATGGTATCCGGCTTGTCGAGCTGCCAGCGGATCGCGACCTGGGCAGCAGACTTGCCGTACTTCGCGCCAACCCCTTCGAGCACATGGTTGCCCGGGACCTTGCCGCGCCCGAGCGGCGAGTGCGCTGTCACTGTCACGCCCAGCGCAACGGTCGCCGCCTCGACGGCCGGTTGTCGCAGCAAGGGATGGTTCTCGAACTGGTTGGAGAACAGATCCGCTCCATGGACCTCAACCGCTTCATGCAGCAGGGGAATGGTGAAATTCCCGACACCGACCTGACGGACCAGCCCCGCCGTCCGTGCGTCCGCCAGCGCCGCGAGAGTTTCCGCCAGCGGGGTGTCGCGGTTCGGCCAGTGATACATCCACAGATCGACATAGTCCGTTTGGAGCCTGTCGAGGCTCTCGACGAGTTCGGCTTGCACCGCCTCGGGAGAGGCGTCGTACACGCCGCATTTGGTGGTCACGAAGATGTCCGCGCGCGACAGCCCGGACTGCACCAAGGCCGCGCCGACATCGGCCTCATTGCCGTAAAGCTGGGCCGTGTCGATGTGCCGGTAGCCCGCCTCAAGTGCCCACAGGACGGCGCGGGTGCATTGCGCGCCGCGCATCGGGAAGGTGCCGAACCCCAGCGCCGGGACGCGCGCCCCCTTGTGTTGGACATATTGCATAACCGGGGGCTGACTAGAGTCGCTTGCCCACTGCGTCTGCGGCGCCGTGCAGTGCGGCCTTGGGCAGCATCACGTGGCAGCCCTTGTTGACGTTGACCAGCTGGGAGACGCGCACATCCGCGGCCAGGCTGCACAGCGAGTAGGCGTCTTCGGCCGACAGGTTTGTGCGCTCCTGGATCAGCACGATCATGTCCCGCAGGCCCTGCTTGGCCGCATCGTCGAGATCCTGGTCGATGCCGATCGTGATGTAGTGGGTGTCGGTCTCCGCGCGCGGCATCTTGTAGGAAATGTCCTTGCGGATATGGAACTCGAAGGTGCCGATCAGCGCGGTCTCCGCCGCCGACAGGCAGCTCTCACCGTCGCCCTGGAGCGCATGGCCGTCGCCGGTCTGGAAATTCGCGCCGGGCACATGGACCGGCAGGTAAAGCGTCGAACCCGCACCGAGCTCCTTGATGTCGAGATTGCCGCCGTGGGGCTGGGGGACGATCGAGGTGATGGTGCCCCATTCGGGCGGCGGCGAGACGCCCATCACGCCGAAGAACGCGTTGCACGGCAAATCCACACCCCAGGGCAACTTCGCGACATGGGCCTCGCGGTCGAGCGGGATGTTGAGGACGCGCTTCTTGTGGAAGTCCTCGGGCAGGGAGCCCTTCAGGGGCATGATCATGTTCCACGCCCAGTCCTGGCGCAGTTCGACATCGATGATCCGCACCTCCAGCACGTCGCCGGGCACAGCCCCGCGCACCGCGACCGGGCCGGTCATGATGTGGCCGGGCAGGATCGGCTTGTTGTCGGCGATGAAGGCGGCATGGTCCGGCAGCAGGCTGTCGCGGACCTCCTCTGGAATCTGGTCCGGCCCGCCGGAAATCGTCTCGATGACGACCCGGTCACCGGACTCAACTTCGAGGACCGCCTCGAAGTCTGCTGAAAATGCGCCCCACCGGAGGTTCTCCGGTGCCGATGTCAGTCGATGTTCCGTGGCCATGATGCTTTCCCCATACGTGCCTCTGTATTCGAGGCCGGCATTGTGTCGGTCGGCGGAGGCGGGGGCAAGCGCCGCCGCGCTACATCGCGGAGATGCCGCCGTCGAGGACCAGTTCCGAGCCGGTCATGAAGCGGCTCTCGTCCGACGCCAGGTAGACGACCGCATAGGCCACGTCCTCGGGTTCGGCGACAATCCCCAGCGGGACCTGCTGGGCCAGCCGTTCGAGGCCTTCCTCGCGGGTGCCGCGTTTGAGAATATTGTCGAGAATCGGCGTGTCGACGAAGGCCGGATGCACCGAGTTGCAGCGCACCTGGTTGCCCTGCTTGGCGCAATGCAGGGCGACGGACTTGGTCAGGTGGCGCACGCCCGCCTTGGCCGAGTTGTAGGCCGCCAGATTGTGCCCGGCGATGATCCCGGAAATCGACGAGATGTTGACGATCGAACCGCCACCCGACGCCGCGATGTGCCGGATCGCGTATTTGCAACCGAGGAACACGCTGTCCAGATCCAGCGAATGCAGCCATTTCCAGTCCTCGAACGAGGTGTCCTCGACCGTGCCGCCGATGGCCGACCCGGCGCAGTTGACCAGCACGTTCAGCCCGCCATACGCCGCCACGACCGTGTCGAGCGCCATCGTCCAGGCATCTTCCTGGGTGACGTCATGGGCAATCGCGACGGCGGTCTCGCCGATCTCCTCGGCGACCGCGCGCGCGCCATCCAGATTGATGTCCGACACGGCCACCCGCGCGCCCTGGTTCGCCAGCATGATCGCCGACGCCCGGCCGATCCCGGATGCGCCGCCGGTCACCAGCGCGATTTTTCCGCCGACCCGTTCCAAATCAAAAACCCTCCGCTACATTGTCCGCATGAAGGCGCAAGGACCCGATCAATGCAACCGCTGACCACAGATCGTCTCGCACTGCGGCCATTTTGCATCGATGACGTGGAGGGTGCCTTCGGTTTTTTCGCCGACCCCGAGGTCATGCATTTCAGCCTCAACGGCCCGCATCCATCGCGCAAACAGACCGAAGATTTCATCGCGGCGAACATCAACCGCCAGGCACGGCTTGGGTTTTCCATCTGGGCCGTCATCGAACAGGCCGGCGGCGACCTCGTCGGGATGAGCGGCCTGGCGGAGTTCGGTCACGGCGTACCGGGGATCGAGCTGGCGTACCGTCTGCGCCGGGACCGCTGGGGCAGGGGCTATGCGACCGAGGCCGGGCGCGCCGCCGTCGCGCATGCATTCGGACCATTGGAACTGGACCGGCTGATCGCCGCGGTCGAACCCGCGAACACGCCGTCGATCCATGTGCTGGAGAAATGCGGGTTTGTCTTCGTCGAGGACCGAAATCTCGGCGGCAAGGACGCGCTGGTCTACGAACTGCACGGACCCGGGGCGAACTCCGCCTAGGCCAACGGCCCGCCGGCGGATTTCCACGCGTCGATCCCGCCGGCCAGATGGCACGGGTTGTCGATCCCGGCACCCAGCGCTGCTTCGACCGCCATCGCCGAGCGCTCGCCATAGGCGCAGTAGAAGACGATCCGCTTGCCCGATGTGTGTGCGAGCTCGAACAGCATGCCGCCCGGGTTCACGTTCTCGTCGAGATCGGGGTAGGGCGCATGGACCGAGCCGGGGATCACGCCGTTCTTCTCGCGCTCGGAATCGTCGCGCAAATCGACCAGCATGATGCTCGGGTCCTCGACCTGGGCGATGCCCTGTCCGCAATTCAGGGAAAGCCCCATGCGTTCGAGGTCGTCCTGGTGCAGTCCGATCTTGAGATTGGCCGGCACCGCCACATCCATCATCTTGGGATTGGCGAGGTTGAGGTTGTCCATGATCTCGATATACGCGGCCTCGGACGTCACCTGCAGGCGCGGGTTGTAGGACTTCTCTTCGCCGATCGTGCTGACCGTGTCGCCCTTATAGTCGTGGGCGGGATAGACCAGCGTGTCCTCGGGCAGCTTCAGCAGTTTGTTGAAAATCGAATCATACTGGGCGGCCGCGTCGCCATGCTGGAAGTCGGTCCGGCCGGTCCCGCGGATCAACAGCGTGTCGCCGGTGAACACCCGGTCATTCATCAGGAAACTGTATGAATCATCCGTGTGCCCGGGTGTGTAGACCACATCGAGACGGATCCCCTCGATGTCGATGGCGTCGCCCTCAGCCACCCGCATCGAGACAACATCCACGCCGCTCTGTTCTCCCATCACGGTGATGCAGCGCGTGCGGTCCCGCAGCGCGCCGAGGCCGGTGATGTGGTCGGCATGGACATGGGTGTCGACCGCCTTGATCAGGCGAAGGTCGAGCTCGTCGAGAAGCTGGAGATAGCGATCCACCTTGTCGAGCACCGGATCGATGATCAACGCCTCGCCGCCGGGGCGGCTGGCCATCAGGTAGGTGTAGGTGCTGGACTCACTGTCGAACAGTTGCCGGAAAATCATGGCGTGCGTCTCCGTGCGAAAAATCACACACAGATTACGTGAAATGATCCGCCCAGTGGAAACAAATTCACGCGATCAGAGGCTGTAGAAGTCGCGCGCCGTGTCGTGGAAGAATTTTCCAAGCTCTGCATCGGATCGCTCTGCCAGAACGTCCTTCTGCGCCGACATGTAGTCGCCGAAGGAGGTCCACATGCGTTCGACGGGATAGTTGCTGCCGAAGAAGCAGCGATCGGGCCCGAACATGTCCAGTGCGGTGTTCGCGGCAATGCCCATCAGGTTCGCGTCCACCTTGCGGGTAAAGGTATTCAGGCCCGACACCTTGATGAAGACGTTCTCGCACGGCTTCAGGACCTCCAGCGCCTCGCGCCATTCCGCGACAGTTGAACTGTCGGTCGCCGTCAGCATGCCGGCATGCACGAGGCATATGTTCAGGTTGGAACATTCGCGTGCGAGCATCGCCAGGTCGGCAAACTGTGATGCGAACCCCTGAAAGTCGAATGTCAGACCCTTGTCCGACAAAATAGACAGGCCGCGCCGGAAACTCGTCGAAAGGCAAAGGTCCGGACGGTCCACGTAGCGCCAGTATTCGTTCTGGGGGTGCCAATAGACCTGCTGGCGGATACCGCGCGTGTTGGCGTGGCTCATATGGCCGTCGAGGACGGTCTCCAGATTGGGGTCTGTCAGGTCCGCATAGCCGACGATGCCGCTGGGAAAGCCGGTCTCGTCTGCCATGTCCTGCAGGCCGGCGGTCTCATCCACGGGCCGGGTAATGTCGAAGTTGGCCTGAACATGGACCGACTTCACCACATTGTGGGGTTCGAAATCGGCCATCAGATCGCCGACGGAATATTTCTGCTTCAGGGCCGACCAGTCATCGCCGAAGATCATCGGACGCATGGGTTGGTTCATCCATGGATAGTTGGCCTCGAGGTCCCAGAAAATGTGGTGATGGGAATCGATAATCGGACCGTCGTATCGCGGCATCAATATGCTCCTTCAAGCAATCGTATTTATTCGCCGAGCGCCTTGTTGACGCGCGGCATGACCTCATGGGCCATGAGTTCCATCGAACGGCGCGACAGGGGCACATCGGCCCAGTCATGTCCGGTGTACATAAGTTGGCCGAACGGGCCGATGATCTCGCGCAATTCGAGAATTTGCTCGACCACGCTTTCAACCGATCCGGCGATCACCTGCGTGTCCAGCGAATGCCGTACAGAGACCTCTTCGTCCGGCTGATCGGGATGGGACTTGAACAGCCCCATGCCCGTCGCGCCCCGGCCCCGCAGTAGCTTTTTCTGGATGTTTGAGAAATAGAATCCGTAAGGGCCGTCTTCACTGCGGGCGTACTTGATCGCCGTGTCGGCGTCGTCGGCGACGAAGATGCTTTTGGCCACCGACCACTGGGACGGGTCCTCGGCCATGCCGGCATTCTTCTGGCCTTCCACAAATTTCGGCAGATGGGTCGCCACCCAATGGGCCTGCACATAATTCGACGAGATGCCGCGCCAGCCGCGCTCGGCCGCCAGGGTAATGCCCTTGGAGTAGGGCGCCAACGCCGTGAACACGATGGGCGGGTGGGGCTTCTGGAGCGGCTTGGGTATGAGCCCCTGGCCAATCTCGGGGTACAGCGTGCGCTCGGTCGAGGTCTTGAAGAATTTGCCCTCGAGGTTGTACGGCGCGTCCCCGGCCCAGATTTCCAGCACCTGGTTGATCGCCTCGACCATCTTCTCGTTCTTGTCGAGGTCGAGATTGCCGAACACCTCGATGTCCGACGGCAGGCCACCCGGGCCGATGCCGAACACGAACCGGCCGTCGAGCAGGTGATCCATCATCGCGACCTGCGCCGCGACATGGACCGGGTGATAGCTCGGCATATTGATCACGCCGGTCCCGAGTTTGATTTGCTTTGTGCGGTCAATCAGCGTCGCCAGGAAGACCAGACAACTGGTGATCGGCTCCGCCAGATCGGTCATGTGCTCGCCAACGAAAGCCTCGGTATAACCGAGCTCATCCGCCAGGATGATCGCCGCCTGATCCTCGCGCAAAACCTCCCGGTAATCGCGGGTAATCGGATGTACCGGTTGGGTGAAAAATCCGAGCTTCATGATCCCCTCCAAATCGAGTTGCATTCATAGCGAGGTGCAAAGCGTCGGTCACGCCAAACAACCCACAAACCCGAAATCTCTCCGCGATCTGTCGCACAATCGTGATTGCCCGACGCGAAGGCGCTGTGGCACCCCTCGTTCCGGTACCACACGGAGGCGACATGCGACTGAACCGAATTCTCATGAGAGGGTTGCTCGCACTCCCGCTCTTGCTCATGGCGGGCACAGCGACCGCGCAAACCACCGCAACCGCGCAATCCGAAGACGCACGGTTTCTCACCTGGCTCGAAGGACTGCGCGCGGATGCGCTGGCCAGCGGCATCAGTCAGGGCACGTTGGACCGCAGCCTCGTCGACGTGACGCCGATCCCGCGGATCATCGAACTCGACCGCCATCAGCCGGAATCCACGGTCACTTTCGAGAAATATCAGGCACGCATCGTCAACGCCACGCGCATCAGGATTGGGCGCGCGCAGCTCGCGAAGCACCGCGCGCTCCTGGATGAAATCGGCGAAAAGTTCGGCGTGCAGCCCCGCTTCGTCGTCGCCTTGTGGGGGATCGAGACGAATTTCGGCCAGTTCACCGGCGGGTTCCCGGTCGTCGATGCGCTTGCGACCCTCGCCTATGACGGGCGGCGCAGCAAATATTTCCGGGGCGAATTGCTGAAGGCGCTGCAGATCCTCGAGGAGGGGCATATCGAGCCCGCCGAGATGAAGGGCAGTTGGGCGGGCGCCATGGGCCAGGCCCAGTTCATGCCATCGAGTTTTCTCAACTTCGCGCATGACTATAACGGCGACGGCGCCAAGGATATCTGGAACACTCAGGAAGACGTCTTCGCGTCCGCCGCAAACTACCTGAAGGGCGTCGGCTGGCGCGACGACATCACGTGGGGCCGGAAGGTGACCTTGCCGGCGAATTTCGATGCAACGCTCGTTTCCCTCGACGTCGTCAAACCGATCGGCGATTGGCAGTCCCTGGGCGTTCGGCGTGCGGACGGCAGCGATCTCCCCGGGCGCAATATCACCGCCTCGATCCTGCGACCCGGCGGCGCGGACGGCCAGGCCTTCATCATTTACGACAATTATCGCGCGATCCTGCGCTGGAACCGCTCCCACTATTTCGCCATGGCGGTCGGCCAACTGTCGGACCGAATCGCAGGCCGCTAGGGTAGAAATAAACGATGAGTGAAATCGGCTTGGAAATCAGAGGGATAACCGGCATCGGTCGCCAAATTCGACCACTGGCGCTGGCGGCCTTGTGCTGCTTCGGACTGGCGGCGTGCGCGGAAACCGAATTCCTCGTCCACACCGCGAAGCAGGTCAATGGAACGGGCAGTTCCGACGCCAAGCTCGGACGCTACAAGGTCGGCTCGCCGTACCAGATCAAGAGCGTCTGGTACTATCCGGCAGAGGATTACGAATACGCCGAAACGGGCATCGCATCCTGGTACGGCCCGAACTTCCACGGCAAGAAAACCGCCAATGGCGAGATCTACAACCAAAACGACCTGACGGCCGCGCATCGAACACTGCCGCTCCCCAGTGCGGTGCGGGTGACCAACCTGGAGAACGGCCGTTCGATCGTTCTCCGGATCAACGACCGTGGCCCGTTTGCGCACAGCCGAATTATCGACGTGTCGCGCCGCGGTGCCCAGCTCCTGGGGTTCGAGCGTAACGGAACCGCCAAAGTCCAGGTCGATATCCTCGAAGTCGAGAGCCGACAGCTGAAGGTCGCGGCGATCAACGGCGGCGAACAACAGCTTCAGGTCGCGGCATCGCCGCGTGAGGCCGTCGTCTCGCAACCGCTGCCCGCCAGCGGCGAGAGCGCCGGCGCGGCGCCGGCACCGACCGCGACACAGACAGCTGTGCGCACGGCACCCCTGGAGCCCACGCCTGCGCAATCGACGGGCGCGCCGACACTGTCCGGCGAAGTCGAGATTCTGCCTGTGTCACCCACCGGCATCTACGTTCAGGCCGGTGCATTCTCGCGGCTGGAAAACGCGCTGCGCATGCGTGACCGGGTCTATGACATGGGGCCCACCCAAATCAGCCGGTTCGCGGTTTCGGGAAGCGAGATATACCGGGTCCGGATCGGCCCTCTCGGTACGGTCGACGTCGCCGACGCGACGCTTTCGCAGGTCCTGAATGCCGGCGTACCCGAGGCCCGGCTCATCGTCGAGTGACCGCGTGACATCATTCCGTCGCAATCACCCGTATAGTTGCGCCGTACGTTCCACCCGCACACGTGAACTCACCGCCATGAACCGCACAGTCCGCCGCATTCGTTACGCATTCCTGGCCCTGACGGCTCTGGCTCTCGTCGCGCCGGCCACCATCGCGCCAACCCACGCCGCACCGCCGACGTTTCAGACCACGGCGCGCCAGGCAGTCCTGATCGATTTCGATACCGGCGCGGTGCTCTTCGAGAAAAATTCCGACGCTCCGATGTTCCCCGCTTCGATGAGCAAAATCATGACATCGGTGCTCGTTTTTGACGAATTACGCGCCGGACGCCTGCAACTCGACAGCACGTTCCGTGTGTCGGAAAAGGCATGGCGCATGGGCGGGTCGAAGATGTTCGTGGGGGTGAACGACGAGATCGAGATCGAGGACCTGCTGCGCGGCGTCATCGTGCAGTCCGGCAATGATGCATCGATCGTGATCGCCGAAGGCATCGCAGGCAGCGAAGAGGCCTTTGCCGAACAGATGACCGCGCGGGCGACCGAAATTGGCCTGACCGGCACCCAGTTCCGCAACGCCACGGGCTGGCCGGATCCGGAGCATTTCACCACGGCACGCGATTTGGCCATGCTGGCCATGTTCCTGATCCGTGAGTATCCCGAGTTCTACGGTCTGTATTCGGAGCGGGAGTTCACCTACGGCAAAAGCCTCGACGGCAAGCCGATCACCCAGGGAAACCGCAATCCGCTGCTCTACAAGGCGGTCGGGGCGGACGGGCTCAAGACCGGACACACGGAAGCCGCCGGTTTTGGTCTGACGGCCTCCGCCGTGCGCAACGATCGTCGCCTGGTCATGGTGATCAATGGCCTCAACAACGTGCGGGCACGCAGTTCCGAGTCCGAACGCCTGCTCAACTGGGGCTTCCGGGTCTTCGACAATTACCGGCTGTTCGAAGCGGGAGAGACTGTCGAGGAAGCAAAAGTCTGGCTCGGGGATGCCGGGTTCGTGCCTCTCGTGATCGAAGACGCCCTGGCCGTGACCATCCCGAAATCCTCGCGCCGCGGGATGCGCGTCAAGGTATTGTATGAAAGTCCGCTCCCAGCGCCGATCAGCGCCGGGGTCGAGGTCGCGCGGATCGAGGTCACGGCACCGGATATGGAGCCGATCTCGCGCCCGCTCAAAACCGCCGGAGAAGTGGGCCAACTCGCCTTTTTCGGCCGCATCACGAGCGCCATCAACTTCATTATCTTCGGTGCGTCCTCGGGCGGTTGACGCGACCCGCGCCGCATGTGACATCTGCCCGTATGAATGCGATCCAGCAACGCGGCAAGTTCATCACATTTGAAGGCGGGGAAGGGGCCGGCAAGACGACCCAGATTGCCCGCCTGGCCGACCGTCTGGACGCGCTCGATATTCCCACCATCACGACGCGCGAACCCGGGGGTGCGCCGGGCGCGGATTCCATCCGATCCCTGCTTGTGTCGGGCGCAACCGACAAATGGGACCCGGTCAGCGAAGTGCTGCTGCTCTATGCCGCCCGGCGCGAACATCTGAACCAGACGATTCGCCCGGCACTGGACCGGGGGGCATGGGTCCTGTGTGACCGGTTTGCGGACTCCACAATGGCCTATCAGGGCTACGGCCACGGGATTTCCAGGGACTTCATCCGCACTGTGCACGACGAGGTGGTTGGAACATTCAATCCGGATCTGACGCTGATCCTCGATATCCCGGTGGATATAGGAGTTGGACGGGCTGTTTCGCGCAACACCAGTACCCGGAGCGGGGAAGACCGCTTCGAGAGGATGGACAAGTCGTTCCATGAGCGGCTGCGTGAGGGTTTCCTCGACATCGCGGCCGGTGCACCGGAGCGGATCACGGTGATCGATGCCGACTCTTCACCGGAAGTCGTCACGAGCACCGTCTGGCAAACCGTATCTGCCAAATTCGATCTCAACGCGCAGGCAACACCCGCATGAGCGACGAACTGATCGAACGCATCGAGCGGCCGCGGCTCGAGACCGGTTCGCTGATTGGCCATGCGGCCGCACGGCAAACCCTCGTTCAGGCCCGAAACACCGGGCGTTTGGCCCATGCCTGGTTGATGACCGGCCCGGCCGGGATCGGCAAGGCAACTCTCGCATGGCGTTTCGCGCGTCTGGTGCTGGCGGCCCCGGATGCCGCGGTTTCGGACGACGACATCGAAACCGATCCCACCCATCCCGACGTGCGCAAGATCATCGCCGGCGCCCATCCCGATTGCCGCCTGATCCGGCGTAGCATGACCAAACGGTCGCCATATCGCTTCCGGACCGAGATTTCGGTCGAGGACATCCGCGATTCCAGCACGTTTCTGCACCATACGGCCGCGATGAGCGATTGGCGCTGCCTCATCGTCGACGCCGCCGACGAGATGAACCTCAACGCCCAGAACGCTCTTCTCAAGGTCCTGGAAGAGCCGCCGCCGCGCACCCTGATCCTGCTGATCGCGCACGCGCCGTCGCGCCTGTTGCCGACGATCCGCTCGCGCTGCCGGACATTGCCCCTGCATCCGTTACACACGGAACAGGTCGCGGAGGTCATGGCGCGCACCGGAAGTGAGCTGTCTCCCGATGAAATGCAGATCATTTCCGATATTTCGGGCGGATCACCCGGCAAGGCGATCGATTTGGCGCGGGCGGGCGGGCTTGAGCTCTACCAGGATCTGTCCCAGCTGGTCGAAAACCTGCCGAATATCGACACCGAGCAGCTTCACATCACGTCGGACAAATTCGCCGGTGCAGCCGGGGAGGCCGGGTATCGCACGTTCCTGGAAATCCTGAACTGGTGGATGCTGCGCCGAATTCGCACCGACGCCACATCCGGGGCGGGTGGCAGCGCGCTTGAGCGCTGGCTGAAAGCATGGGAGAACATCAACGAGTTGACGACCCGCGCCGACAGCGTGAACCTCGACCGCAAACAAGTTGTTCTGAATACGTTTTTCGAACTTTCAGCCGCCGCGAAAGCGGCATAACGAACAGCCCCGATGAACGGACCCCGATGACCGGATTGAAGACATTCCTGCTGCGATATCTGACGCCGCTGACCTACATGATGTGGGTTGTCATCATTATCGGGATGGTCGACCATTTTTTCCTCGAGCCGCGTGGTCAGGCGGTTCTGCCCCCGGTCGTATTCGATTGGCTCCTGATCGTGATGTGGCCGTTGCTTGCGGCGGTCTGGTTTGGCAATAAGGAAGCCGAGCGGCTCAAGGCCCTGAAGCGGGCCGAAACACCGACCGAAGAGTAAACACGTTCAACGACGCGTAACCCTGGCACTCGAAAGACCATCACCGTGGCATCAAGCCCGTACTACCTGACAACGCCGATCTACTACGTGAATGATCGGCCCCATATCGGCCACGCCTACACGACCTTGGCGTGCGATGTGCTGGCGCGCTTCAAGCGGCTGGACGGTTTTGACGTGCATTTCCTCACGGGAACCGATGAACACGGGCAAAAGGTCGAGAAATCAGCCCAAAAAGCAGGTGTCGACCCCCAGGCATTCACCGACAAGGTGAGCCAAAACTTCCGCCGTATGGCGGAGGACATGAATTTTTCAAACGACGACTTCATCCGCACCACCGAAGAGCGCCACATCCGGTCCGCGCAGGCCATCTGGCAGGCGATCAAGGACAACGGCCACATCTATCTGGGAAGCTATTCGGGCTGGTACGCCGTGCGCGACGAGGCCTTCTATGCCGAATCCGAGCTCGAGGAGAACGCCGAAGGCCAGAAAATTGCTCCGGCCTCCGGTGCCGAGGTCGAATGGGTCGAGGAGCCGAGCTACTTCTTCGATTTGTCGAAATGGCAGCAGCCACTGCTCGATTTCTATGACGCGAATCCCGATTTCATCGGTCCCGATACCCGGCGCAATGAGGTCGTCAGCTTCGTCGAAGGCGGGCTGAAGGATCTCTCGATCAGCCGGACCAGCTTCAAATGGGGCATTCCCGTGCCCGACGACCCCGACCACATCATGTATGTGTGGCTCGATGCGCTGACGAACTACATCACTGCCGTCGGCTATCCCGACGAAGAAAATCCCGACTATTCAAAGTTTTGGCCTGCTGACCTTCACATGGTGGGCAAGGATATCGTGCGCTTTCACGCGGTCTATTGGCCGGCGTTCCTGATGGCCGCCGGGCTGGCGCCGCCAAAGCGGGTCTATGCCCATGGCTGGTTGCTGAACAAGGGCGAGAAAATGTCCAAATCCCTGGGCAACGTGGTGTTGCCCGAGGATCTGGTGGCCCAGTACGGGCTGGATCCCGTGCGCTACTATCTGTTGCGCGAGGTCCCCTTCGGCAATGACGGCTATATCAGCCACGAGACCATGGTCTCGCGGATCAACAGCGACCTGGCGAACGATATCGGCAATCTGGCGCAGCGTTCCCTGTCCATGATCGCCAAGAACTGTGACGGCGTGGTGCCGGAACCCGGCGCGTTCACAGCCGATGACGACAAGCTGCTCGCGTCGGCGGCGGGTGTGCTTGAGAAGGTGCGCACGGAATTCGATCAGCAGGCCTTCCACCGCGGACTCGAGGCAATCTGGCAGGTCGTCGGCGACGCCAACCGCTACGTGGATGCGCAAGCCCCGTGGGCGCTGCGCAAGACCGACCCGCCACGCATGGGCACGGTCCTCTACGTTCTGGCCGAGACGATCCGCCATCTGGCGCTTTTGATTCAACCCGTGATGCCGGAATCGGCCGCCAACATGCTGGACCAGCTCGGTATTTCTCCCGATGCGCGCAGTTTTGCGCACTACGGGCCCGACCATGCGCTTACCCCGGGGACGGCTTTGCCGAAACCGAGCCCGGTGTTCCCGCGCTATGTCGATGAAGAGACCGCGGACTGAACCCCATGCTGGTCGACAGTCACTGCCATCTGGATTTCGAGGATTTCGGCGAAGAGGTCGCTGACGTGGTCGCGCGTGCCCGGGACGCTGGTGTCGGCACGATGGTCTCGATATCGACCCACCTCAGCCGGTTTGAGGGCGTTAAAGCCGTTGCCGAGCGTTTCGATGACGTCTGGTGCAGCGTCGGCGTGCATCCGCACCATGCGGGCGAGGAGGGGCAGGAGACGCCCGACCGTCTGATCGAACTCGCCGCCCATCCGCGGGTCGTCGGCATTGGCGAGTCCGGGCTCGATTACTACTACGACCACAGCCCGCGTGATCGCCAGCAGATCAGCTTCCGCGCCCACATCGCGGCGGCCCGCGAGACCGGCCTGCCGTTGATCGTGCACGCCCGCGACGCCGACACGGAAACCGCCGATATCCTCCGTGATGAGATGGGCAAGGGCGCCTTCACCGGCGTCATGCATTGCTTCTCCAGCGGGCGCGGCCTGGCCGAGGCGGCGCTGGATCTGGGCATGTATGTGAGCTTTTCCGGCATTTTGACGTTCAAGAACGCCGAGGAGCTGCGGGAAATCGCACGCGATGTGCCCGAAGACCGGTTGCTGGTCGAGACCGACGCGCCATTTCTGGCGCCGGTGCCAAATCGTGGCCAGCGCAACGAGCCGGCTTACGTGGTCCACACCGCGGAAACCCTCGCCGCAGTGAAGGGGCTGGAGGTCGCGGACCTGCACGACAGGACCAGCGAGAACTTCTTTCGCCTGTTCTCCCGCGCCGAGCCCCCGGCAAAACGGCCCGGCGCCGCATGAAAATAACGCTTCTCGGATGCGGCAGCTCGGGCGGCACCCCCTTGCTGGGGCCCGACGGATGGGCCGATATCGACCGCGACGACCCGCGCAACCTGCGCCGGCGGCCATCGATCATCGTCGAGACCGATAACACCCGGATTCTGGTCGATACATCTCCCGATATGCGCGCCCAGCTCCTCGATGCCGACGTCTGGCAGGTCGACGCGATCCTGTTCACCCATGCCCATGCGGATCATGTGAACGGTATCGACGATATCCGCACGCTGAATTATCACAAGGGCGGCGCACTCGACGCCTTCGCCAGCGCGCAGACCCTCGACATCCTGCAGGAACGCTTCGGGTATATTTTCGAGCCATACCGGGATGTTAACCCGCAATTCTGGAGGCCATGCCTCAACCCGAAGGTGATCGACGGGCCGTTCATGATCGGCGACATCGAAATTCAGCCATTCGCGCAGGAACATGGCCGAATGCCGTCACTCGGATTCAGGTTCGGCCCGTTCGCCTACTCGACCGATGTCAAAACCCTGCCCGAAGAGGCATTCGAGCTGCTCGACGGCATCGAGGTCTGGATCGTCGACGCGTTGAGCGAGAATCCCCATCCGACCCACAGTCATGTGGACCAGACCCTCGACTGGATCACACGGGTGGGCTCCAAACGCGCAGTTCTGACCCATCTCAGTCACCGCACCGACTACGCGCGCCTCGCCGCCAGGTTGCCCGCAGGTGTCGAGCCAGGGATAGATGGAATGGTGATCCGCATTCCCGAATGATGTGACGGGAAGGGGGTTCGCCCTGCCCGTGTAAGGCTTTAGGCTGGCATACAACTGAGATCAGAGACCAAGCAGAAGAGTGAAGATCATGGAACGAGAAATCATCTACGTCGGCGACCCGATGTGCTCCTGGTGCTGGGGGTTTTCGCCCGTTTTGCAGAAGATCGTAGAAAAATACGGCGAGACCGCGCCGATGCGGCTTGTCGTCGGCGGGCTGCACGCCTTCGACACTGACCCGATGAGTGACGAGTACAAGGCCCAGATCAAGCATCATTGGGAACAGGTCGCGGAAGCCACCGGACAGGCCTTCAACTACGCATTTTTTGACCGCGAGGGCTTCGTACTCGACACCGAGCCGGCCTGCCGGGCCTCTGTCGTCGTGCGCAACATGAAACCCGAAGCGCTGCTGTCCTTCTACGAACGTATCCACAAGGGCTACTACGTCGAGGATACGGACACGACGAAGCTCGAGACCTTCCTCGATTACGCGGCCAAGGAAGACATCGACGCTGCGGCGTTCACCGCGGCATTCGAATCCGAAGAAACCCGGCAGGAAACCATCAGTGACTTTGCATGGTGCCAGCAGTCCGGCGTCACCGGGTTTCCAACTGTTGTGCTGCGCGAGGAAGAAACGCTGGCCGCACTCAGTGTGGGGTATCAACCGTTCGACAGCCTAGAGCCGATTCTCGATGCCTGGGTCTCGGGCGAGATGAGCGTCAAGGCGCAGGTCGAGGCGGCCGCCGCCGAACAGGCAGCGAATGACGACGAGGATGCGACGCCACCCGAAACGAAGCACTAGGAGCCCGCCGGCGGGGATGAGTCTTATTGATCAACTGATAAATTAGCTTGAGGGTTTGGGGTTGCAGCTATCTATGCCGCCACAACTCGGCGCTGCGGCACTTAAGGCATTGCTTTAAATCATAGTATACTATTTAACATAATATATATTATGCGTATAACTGATATTGGCTCTCAGGAACCCTTCTTCTCGGGATTGTCCCGGTAGAGCATGAACCGTGCGAGCGGTCGCTTGATCAAATACAGATACCCGCCGTGCGCGACGACGAGCCAGATGACGATCCCCGAGACGCCCTCGTGGAGGTCGTCGAATATCTCACCGTCATCGGTCAGTGTGAGCAGCCCGGTTGCGGTCGCCACGATCACGGACACGGCGACAGCAAGAATCAGGGATTTGCTGATCGCCGGATGGGTGATCGCGTTGGTCCACTCGATTCCGTCGAACACCGGATAGAACCGGTTGAGCCCCAGTTGGCGCGGGTTGAACACCGCCCATCCGAGCCGCGCGACTATGATCACGCCGACGACATAACCCAGCCAGTCGTGGATGAAGCCGAAATCCCCGGTGAAGTAGGCCAGTAACGTCGTGATCGCGAGGACCGCGTGGTACCAGCGAACTTTGTGCATGAGGCTCATGGCAAACTCTCAAACCTAAGAACTCAAGGGACGCAGGGAATGGCATCCCTGCCCCAGTATCCCGGGCAAATCCACGACTAGAACGTCTTCACGTCGCCCGCGCCGCCATAGGCCATCCAGCCGCCGTCGACGAACAGGGTCTCGCCGGTGATGAACGACGCGAAGTCGGATGCCAGGAAGGCGATCGCCTGCCCCACTTCGGCCGGCGTGCCGAGCCGGCCCATGGGCGTGCGGTTGTTGATCCGCTCGGTGTCCACCTTGTCGGCATCGATCAGGCCCTGGATCATCGGCGTGGCAATATAGCCCGGACCGACGGCATTTATGCGCACGCCGTGCGGGCCCCATTCGCAGGCCAATTCTTTGGTCAGCGCAATGATCGCGGCTTTCGACGGACCATAGGCCGTGCGCCGCGGCCAGCCGCCGGGGCCATTGACCGAGGCGATGTTGACGATTGCACCAGACGACTGAGGCACCATTACCCGCGCGGCCGCGCGGCAGATCTGGTACGTGCCCTTGAAATTGACGTCCATGATCCGCTGCCACGGCTCCATGTCCCGTTCGAGGGCGTATTTCACTTCGTCGACGATGCCGGCCGCATTCACGGCGATATCGAGCCCGCCGAGGGCCTGTGCGGCGGCCGACACGGTCGATTCCGCCTGCGATTCATCGGCCACGTCACAAACGAAGGTCGGGCAGTCGCCGAGATCGGCGCTGACAGCGGCTAAACCGTCCGCGTTGATGTCTGAAATGGCCACACTTGCGCCGAGACCGCGCAGAACACCGGCGGTCACAGCACCGATGCCGCTGGCGCCGCCGGTCACGAGTGCCCGCTTGCCGTCGAGTGAAATGCCGTTGGTCATATCCGCGTCCCCACCATGAATCAGGACGTTGATTGGACCATTGCCGACACGACGCGGCAAGGCTCGAAGCCGGGTCGACGGCGATAATCGCGAAATTTAGAGAGGAACGGTGACGCTAGCCGAACTGGATGTCGTCGGACCAGACACGCTCGAGGCCACGCAACAGTGACCAGGCGGCACCGACATTGTCATCCTCGGCATTGAGCGTGCTTGCGTGCCGGGTTTCCATTTCGACCAGGGACGCGCACAGGCTTCCGCCCTTCTCGGTCGCGCGGATCCGGACCGAACGCCGGTCACGTTCCGAGCGCTCCTGATCGAGGTAACCGGTCTCGACCAGATGGCGGACGTTGTAGGTCACGTTGGAACCGATGTAGTAGCCACGGTCCACCAATTCACGGATCGAGACCTCGGAGGCCTGCACGTTCATCAGCAGCAACGCCTGGACGGCGTTGATGTCGTCAATACCGAGCTGGCTCAGTTCATAGCGGATGACATCCAGGTAGCGACGGTGCAACCGCTCGATCAAGCGGGTGATGTCGCCATAGGAGGCCGCGGTGGTATTTCCAGAAGCGTCAGGCATACCCGCATCTTGCGTGAGAGTTTCTTAACGACGGGTGAACAATAGATTGGACGCGAGATAATCATGCGTCCGGCGGCAATCAGACGGGAATCGTCGCCGCCTCGCCGTCGTCATAGTAGGTCCCTGCATCGCCGATGCCCGCAACGCTCTGTGCCCAATCGCCGGCCCGACGATCAATGGAAACATCGGCCATATTGCCTGTCACGATGGTGCCCGGATTGCCGTCGTCATAGTCACGGCGCGCTGCGGTGGAAGGGATCTCGGCGCGGGTCGGTGATGTCGTCTGTTTCATCGGAAAGAACCTTTCAATGGGGCCAAGTCGATGATGAAACCCTATCCGTGCAAGCCGGCGATGTGCCATTTATTTCTGCGTTCTCTACTGTTTACGCGTAAATAACTTTACAAACGATCGCCCATGATCCGTCAATGATGTAACGATCGTCACTCCGCCGCCATGGCCAGAATGGCCGTGGTCCGGGGCCGATAGATCGCCTGGTAATAGAGGCGTTGCGCCGGAATCATGATGGGTAACAGGAACGGCTCATAGTCGAAATAGACTTCCGTCACGACCAACCCCTCACCTTCGTCGACGTTGAAATTCAGCGGCAGAACCGCCGCATCCCCGGGCAACCCAACCAGGCTGGGCTCGGTGACATGACCCGCGCCGATCTGCTGCCAGAGAATTTCCGGCCCCGTTGCCTCGCCGATCACCGACGTGACGATGATGTTCCCGGCATCGAACAGGTCAAACGGTTGGCCGAGCTGGTCGGCGGCGGCGAAATAATCGTCAAAATCCGCCTCGTCGAGCGCTTCGGCACGGGCGACGAAGTCCCCGACGAAGCTGGTCACACGCTCCATCTTCTGGTTGACCAGCGCGAACCGGGCAAACTCGACCCCGCCCATCAGCAATCCGATCATGACCGGCATGGCAAACGCGAATTCCAGCATCACGCCGCCGCGCCGATCGCGAAAAAAGGGCATGAAAGCGGCCAGAAAGGCGAATTTTCGGGACGGATAAACGCTATTCGATGATTCCATCGCCATCCTCCAGGTCATAGGGCTCGTTGCGCACGGCGATGCTGGCGACAAGCTGAATCACATTGTCGTCGCCGCCGATCAGATGGTTGAGAAAACCGGTCAAAGAGGGCGCGTCATAGGTCACCCGGTAGAGAACCACCTCGCCCGATTGGCCGGCGCTGGCGAGGCCCTGATCCGGGTCCCACTGGGCATTTCCGTTGATATCGGTATAGGTCTCGCCCATATCGTAGACGCCGTTGAACGGCGCCCCATCCACGAAAGGCTCCGGTGCCCCGATGACGTCGAAACTGCCATAGGTCAGGACATCGATCTGCGCCTCATCGGTGTCCACGAGGCCGATCGTCCGATCGGCGATGATGTCCTGGATGATGGAGAGCCGTTCGGCCTCGTCCTGACCGGTGACGCCGTAGCGGGCCGCATCGCGCACCGCGCCTTCCATGAGGGCTTCGGTCGAGAGCACCATCCCGACTTCCATCGTCCCCAGAATGGTGAGGATGAAGAGCGGCCCGACAAGCGCAAACTCGACACCCGCGATCCCCGACTGATCTCGTCGGAATTTATCGAAAATTCTATTGAATACAGGTAGTTGTGATTTACTTCCTGATAACTTAGTTGAATTTATCATGGTGTCATCCTTTCACTTCCAGAGGCATCCAGATGACCCTCGTTGAACGACTGAAACAGCACCCTGCCCGGCTCGCAATTGCCGCCGGCCTCCTGCTCTCCGCCTGTGCCCCGGCCGCCCATACCGACGGCGTGTCCGGCGGTGGCAGCGACACGATGCTGCGGATCGGAGATGCGGCACGTGATGCCGGCGATATCGGGGCGGCAATCCCGATCTACCGCCGTGCCCACATGCTGGCACCCTTGCAGCTGGATCCGTTGCTGCGTCTGGGCGACATACTGGGCGATGTTGATGCCCATCGAGAGGCCGGAAATGCCTGGAAACGGGCGTTGGCGATCGATCCGCGCAGCTTTGAAGCCCGGCTCGGATATGGCGAGACCCTGGCAGCGTTGGACCAGCCCATACTCGCACTCGAGCAATTCCGGCTGGCCTCCGATCTGGGCGGCAACGCTGATCTGTTCAATGGCATGGGCGTGTCCCACGATCTGCTGGGCGACGCGGCGGCGGCGCAGTTGGCCTACCGCGACGGGCTGAACGAGACCCGAAGCCTCAAGCTCCTCAACAACCTCGGGCTGTCCCTGGCTCTCTCTGGGGAATACGACGAAGCGATTGCGGTCCTGGAGGAAGCCAACGGCTTCAAGGCTGCAGGATCGCGCCACCGCACCAACCTGGCGCTCGCCTATGCCCTCTCGGGCCAAGCTGGCCGGGCCCGGGCCATCATGGCGATGGACACCGACGAGGTGTCGGCCCAGCGCGCACAGGCGTTCTACACGATGCTCGCCAGCCTGCCCGACCATGAATCCCGGGTCGCGGCGGTCGGCACCTACAGTGCGGTTCGCGGAAACGGCGCGCACAGCACCGGGAATCCGCGCCGCGCGCGCTAAACGCAGACTATCTGGATGCGCTGCGGGGTGGATCACAACACGCCCTTCAGCGCATCGATGGTCTGCAGCGCGCCAGGGCCGATCAACACCACGAACAACGCGGGCATGATGAAGATAATCATCGGGACGGTGAGCACCGCCGGCAGGCGTGCCGCCTTCTCCTCTGCCTTCATCAGGCGGTTTGTCCGCATTTCCGAAGACAACACCCGCAAAGCCTGAGACAGCGGCGTGCCATACCGCTCCGTCTGGGCGAGCGTGTTGACGAGGCCACGCATACCGGAGATATGGACCCGCCGGGCCAGGTTCTGCAGTGCCTGCGCACGATCGGGCAGAAACCCCAACTCAATCGACGTCAGGCTGATCTCGTCGGCGAATTCCGGCCAGGACTGACGGAGTTCGCGCCCGACCCTCTCGAGTGCGGCATCGAGGCTCAGTCCCGCCTCGGCGCAGATCACCATCAGATCGAGACCGTCCGGCATCGCCTTGGTGATTTTCTGTTTGCGACGCGAGACGACGTTGGCCGTGAACAAATCCGGTGCATAAGCCCCCAGAATCACCGCCAGCAACGCGATCAGCAGCTTGGTCGTGGGGCCGAAATCGAAGACCGGGAGCAAATACAGGAAAATCACCGCAACCAGCCCGAAGGCGAGCGGCAGCGCGAATTTGAGAAATAGATAGACGACCATCGCGTCCTTGCCACGCCATCCGGCTTGCAGGAGCTTCTCGCTGATCCGCTTGGCCTGGCTGGATTGCAGCAACCGCAGTCGGTCCACGACACCGGTCGCCATGTTCAGGCCGCGGATACGCATGGGATGGGACCGGGGCTGCAACCGCACGCGTTGGAGCACCACCCGCCGGTCGGCAAGTGAGCGCATCCGCGCCTTGATCGGCCGCGGCGCAATCAGGCCCGTCCAGACCGCCAGAACGGCCGCTATCGCCGCGAGACCGGCAAGCCAGACGATCAGCTCCTCCATCGGAATGGGAATCAATTCACCCGGGGTCATATTTCGAACCTCACCATTTTTGCCATGATCGCGATGCCCGTGAACTGACTGGCCAGGCCGAACCCGATCAGGGTGGAGCCGCGCGGATCGGTGAACAGGGTCATCACGTAGCCGGTGTTCACGAAGAAGATGATGCCGAACATGATGAAAGGCAGAGAACCGAGGATCCAGGCGCTCGCCTTGGGCTCGGATGCCATCGCCTTGATGCGTTGTTTCATCTGGCCACGCTTGCGCAGCACATCGGCCAGATTCTCAAGGGTCTCCCCCAGGTTGCCGCCGGTCTCGCGCTGCACGGTGATCGACACAACGAAGAACTTGAACTCGGGCGTGTCGATCCGGGGCACGGCATCCCACAGGGCGTCTTCCAGGGTCTGCCCGAAACGCACGGCATCGGTGATGGTCTGGAACTCCTGCCCGACCGGTTTCTGCATTTCGCGCGCCACGGTCATGATCGATTCCACCACCGGAAGGCCGGAGCGTATGCCGCGCACAATCAGGTCGATGGCCTCGGGAAACTGGGCCGTGAAGATGCGTTGGCGCCGGTTGCCGAGATAGCCGATGAACATGTGCGGCAACAACATGCCGATCGCGCAGCCACCCAGAATCGAAACCGGGGCGGAAAACGCAAACAGGAAGGACATCGCGCTGCCGATCAGAAACCCAACCACGATGCAGGACACGAGATACTGTCCGACGCTAATCGAACGGCCCGTTCGGCGCAGGCGACGGCGGAGCATTTCGCGCCGTGGCAGCAAGCGTTTGAGGATACGGTCCACCGACGGCAGTGAGCTGTCATGCTGGGACAGACGCAGGGTCGGCGTGCCATCGGCTGCCACCCGGGGCTCCCAACGGTGCATCACGGTGTTCAGTCGCTTGTTTGTCTGGCGCTGCTCGCCGAACAGCAAAATTCCGCCAACGACCGACAGGCACACCGTCGCCAGCACCACGCTCGCCACCATCACCGCGACGGACAAATCCACCGTGCCGAACATCGTGCCCTCCATCAGCGCAACGCCTCCGTGAGAGCCCGGCCGAGACCGAAATACTCTGCCTTCGTGGTCAGGTGCGGCCGCACCCCGGAATATTCGTATGTGCCCGTGATCCGGCCGGAGGGATCGTCGCCCTCATACTTGAAAACGAAGAGATCCTGGGTGGTGACAACGTCACCTTCCATCCCGACCACCTCCATGACGTGGGTGATTCGGCGCACGCCGTCGCGCATTCGGCTGACCTGCACGATGATATCGAGCGCGGCGGCGATCTGGGTTCGCACCGCCTTGGCCGGCAGATTGATCCCTGCCATGCCGACCATGTTTTCCAATCGGGTCAGGGCCTCGCGCGGACGATTGGCGTGAACCGTACACATGGACCCTTCATGGCCCGTGTTCATGGCCTGCAACATGTCCACGGCCTCCGACCCACGCACCTCGCCCAGGATAATGCGATCCGGGCGCATCCGCAGCGCGTTCTTGACCAGATCGCGCATGGTTATCGCCCCCTGCCCCTCGAGGTTCGCCGGGCGTGTCTCGAGGCGGACGACATGGGGCTGCTGGAGCTGCAACTCGGCCGCATCCTCGATGGTCACGACGCGTTCGCCATGATCGATCATCTGCGACAGCGCATTCAGGAGGGTCGTCTTACCGGACCCGGTACCGCCGGAGATCAGGATATTCAGTTGGGCACGGGCGCTGATCCGCAACACCTTCGCCATCGCCGTCGACAGGTTGTTCTGATCCTCCATCACATCGAGGGTGATCTTTTTCTTGGCAAATTTACGGATCGAGATCGTCGGCCCATCGATGGCCAGCGGCGGGATGATGATGTTCACCCGGCTGCCATCGGCCAGTCGGGCATCGACCAACGGGTTCGATTCGTCGATCCGCCGGCCGATATGCGAGACGATCCGCGTCGAGATGTTCATCACGTGTTTGTTGTCGCGGAACGCGACATCGGTCAGCTCAAGCTTGCCGAACCGCTCGATGTAAATTTGGTTGTAGCCGTTGACCATGATATCGGTGATGTCCTCGTCGGCGAGGAGTGGCTCAAGCGGGCCCAGCCCGAGCATTTCATCGAGAAGCACCTTGATCAGATCCTGCTGCTCGAACTGATTGAGCTGCAGTTTCTCCTCGTGAAGGATTTCCGTGACGATGTCGGCGATTTGAGCCTCGAGCTCCTCACGCGGCAGGGTCACGGCCGTTCCAACGTCGATGCGCTCGACCAGCTCCGGCTGGACCTTCCGACGCGCGTCTTCCACCACCTTCGAGACCTGGCGTTTCTCCGTCTTCAGGTTTTCGAGTGAGTACGCGCTCGCGGGGTCCGGATTACCGGTGCTCATGTTTTCCGGTGTCAGGCTTGCCACCGGCTCTGCAGGCTCGGCGCGAACCGGCGCAACGTAGACCTGGTTCAGCACACGGGTGATCAGGTCGCGCTGTTCGATCTGATTGAGCTTGCGGTAACCGCGGCCCAGAACCTTTTCTGCCGTGCGGGCCACCAGGGCCGCGACCTCGCCGCGCGAGGCGCCCTCCGCTCCGTCGCCGTCATGGATAGCCGCGACAATTTTTTCCTCGAATTGCGTAGGCTCCAGACCCGCATCGAATTCGGCATCGGAATCGACGTGACCCGCATCCGCAAACGCGACCACATTTTCGTGCACCTGCGGAGAAGACGCGCTCGGCGGGATATCCCGGCCGGAAGCTGCCGGTGTCCCGTCGGATCGCCGGCCGAAACTCATGCCTGCGCCTGCGCGTCAGCTTTGCGAAACGACAACAGTCCGCGCCGTTTCTTCGGCAGTGGCGCAATCTCCTGAACGATCTTGCGCAGTCCGACAGCGAACTTCCCGCGTCCCGCAATCTGGGCGACAGGCTTGCCCGTGGTCGCCGCATTGCCCGCCTTTGGGTCCTCCGGAAGGCGCGCAATCACGGGCTTGGGCACACCCTTGCCGAACTGGGCCGCGGGAATTCCCTTGGCGCCCCCGGTGCGGTTCAGGATAACGGCAATATCCGAATCCCGATTGAGCCCATCGCAATAGTTGGCCACGCGCATCGTGTCGCGCATGCCTGCGAGGGACAGGTCGGACACCACGTAGATGTGTGACGCGTCTGAGATCACGTTGGCATTCACGTAGCAAAGCGTGCGCGGAATATCGATCCAGACCCAATCGAAACTGCGGCGCAGCTCTTCAATCAGGCGCTCGATCCCGGCACTGCTGTAGCTCGCGTCGCGGGCCAGGTCCTCTTCCGCCGCGAGCACGGAAAAGTTCGCGGTCTTGGGCACGAGCGCGCTGGCCAGAAACAGGGCGTCGACCCGGTCGGGATTGCGCAACGTCTCGATCATGCCGCCGGCCGGCACAAGATCGAGGGACAGCGCGGTCGAACCGAATTGCAAATCGAGATCCACCAGAACCACCTTCTGGTTTTGCTCCTCGGCCAACATCCACGCACCATTCGTGGCGATCGTGGTCGCCCCCACCCCGCCGCGCGCGCCAATCGTCACCACGATTTTGCCAAGCGGCACGTCCACGGCTTCGATCACATGTTGCTCGCGGAACGCCGCCGCAAGCAGGGCCGTCTCCAGCTCTTCCGGGCTGAGTGGCTTGACAAGATAATCCGCGACCCCCGCCGCGACGAACTGTTTGTAGAGCCCAAGATCGTTGACTGTTCCAAGCGCCACAACCTGCGTGGAGGGCTCGCAGGATTCCGCCAGGGTCAACAGCTCTTCGAGGGGTTGCTCGCTGTTGCCGAGATCAACCACCAGCAAGTCCGGTGCGCGCGTACTGCCGAGGTAACTGGCAGCGGCATTCAGGCCACCCTCCATCACAGTCGCGCCGGGCCAGTGATAGCTCGCGACCTGTTCGATCATCGTCGCGGTTACGGAATCTGCCGCGAATGCCGCCAGGACGACCCCGCTCTCCCGTCTCGTATCAATCGCTGCAACCGTCATGATTATTCATTCGTCTCGATAGCCACGGGATTTTTGACCTTGTTTGCCCGGTAACGCTGGATTCCCAGCGACAGGGCCTGCCCGTCTCCGGGCGCGAGGCTCCGGCCACGCACCAGGTCGGCCGGGTCGGCGATCATCAGGCTGAGATTGGTCGCCGCCGAGCAGCCGAAATTCGAATCGGTGATGTTGCCGGGGTTGGCGCCGGATGGGCGCGACCAGTTGGGACAGTTGGGGGGCACGGCCACATAGCGGCCGACCACCAAACGTGCGCCCCCGGCCGGTGCGCCACCGCCGGAGTACATCAGCGCATCGACACCGGGCAGATGTCGGCGCAGACGTTGCGAGATGGTCGTAGCGCGGGCCTGGGCCAGCGGGTCGAGACCGCCCGTGTCGCCCGTGTCGACCAGAAACCGGTCGCCGCGCCGCAGGGTCAGGCCCTCCAGAAATGCATCGAGATGAAATCGCTCGGATGATTTGAGTACGCTGGTGCCCGGGTCGAACAGGACCGCATGGTCGAGTGAGACCCAGCGAACCTGGATGTCGCGCGTCGACTGGGCCGGGCTGTAATCCGCCAGGGACTGCGCGCAGCCCGTGACGATGACTGCCGCCACAGCCAGGAGTGGCCACCATCGCGAGGGGCGCTTGGTGAAAATACGCCGGTTCCTGATTAGCTTCTGTCGTCGCATCATGGTCAACCTCTACTCAATCTGAAAACCGCCGGGCCCGGATGCCCCATCAAATTCCGGAACTCGTACTTCACGTTCGCTCGGCGCTGCCTTCCGGCGTTGCGTCTCGCCATGAAAAATCCGGTCAAAATCGTCAGGAATTTCAAAACCATCGGTCGGGGACAGCAGCGCGTTGCTCGACACCGGACGCACCAGATAGGGCGTGACGATGATCACCAGCTCCGTCTCCTGCCGGTTGAACTCGGTTGAGCGAAACAGCGCCCCGAGGATCGGCAGATCCGCCAGTCCGGGAAATTCGTTCACGTTCTGATTGCTGTCGGCCTGCAGCAGGCCTGCGATCGCGAAGCTCTGGCCACTGCCGAGCTCGACCGTGGTGTTTGCCCGCCGGGTCGTCAGCGCCGGGATATTCAGCCCGTTCACATTGACCGCACCCGAGGACGACAGGGCGCTCACCTCCGGGATCACCTTCAGGCTGATCCGGTTGGCACTCAAAATCGTTGGCGTGAAGGCGAGTGACACGCCGAACGGCTTGAAACTCACTGTGACTTCGCCATCGTTATCGACGATAGGCACCGGAAATTCGCCGCCGGCCAGGAAGCTCGCCGTCTCGCCGGTGAGTGCTGTGAGGTTCGGCTCGGCCAGAAGCGAGATCAGGCCCTCGGTCTCCAGGGCATCGACCACGCCGGCCACATCGACCGTATTCGAGATGTAGTTGGCCTGCGCGAGCCCGGTGTCGGGCAACCCGCTGATGAGTGTCCGCGCCGGGTTCAGAAACCCACGACCCGAGGCGAGGCCGAAGGAGAAAGTCCCGACATCGATGAGCGCATCGAAGTTGAATCCGAGCCGCTTGAGCACGTTGCGCGACACCTCGGCGATCCGCACCTGGAGGTTGACCTGGTTCGGCCCGACGACCTGGATCTGGTTCACCACGACTTCGTTCTCGGCCAGGAAGCGCGCTGCAATCCTCCGCGCCTCTTCAGATTCCGTCGCGGAGTTGACCAAGCCCGCCAGCATCAACCCGCCGGGAACCGAACGCGCCTCAATCGCCGTATCGGGCAAGACAGACCGCAGGGACGCGCTCAACGCCGAGACATTATGGGTGACCATAAGGTTGATATTCGCGAGCACCGCGTCGCGACCATCGAGGGCAAACAACGAGGTCTCACCCGTTTGCTTTGCCATGACGTAGACAAGCGTGGGGGACTTCATGGAGATATCGGCATAGGCGGGATTGGCGACAAACACCGCCGAGGCCGGCTCGGGCAGCCGCACGAGTGCGCCCTTGTTGACCTCGATCTCGATGGTTTCCACGCCGGACCCGACGGTTCGCACGGGGGCCTGCGCCTGCACGCCGCCTGCCCCGATCAACATCATGGAAAGCGCGGTCAGCAGGCCCAGAACGGGCGCCAGCCGGGAGAGTAAGCGGATCATTTTCGGCCTCGCTTGAATTCGACAACGGCGGACGTATCGCCGCGAACCACACGGACCTGATGCAAATTGGCTTTCGAGTCTGGCGCGACCAGCAAGCGGCTGACCTCACTGTCCCAGGTATGCCCCCGCCCCCGCGCCGGCTCCGCACCGCTGATCAGTCGCGCCAAGATCGGGTTGAGCGGATCGGATGAAGCGACCCCTGAGGTAGCATCGGGGGGCACGCCCGGCGACCCGCCCTCGGCATCACTCACCTGGGGTTCCCCGATTGCACCCTCGTCGCGCTGCAAGCTGCGCAGACTCAGGGACAGCCGGCCGATATCGGTCACCAACGAGACAATTTCGACCTGCTTGGGCGTCAACTCGAGCGTCACACTCTTGGAGGGATTGGGCTTCTCGGCCTGGTCATCGGTCGACTGGTCGATGGCCAGCACGCGCACATCGGTCAGGACCGTCTCGGACGCGCGCCGGACGCGCCCGTTCTGGCCTTCGCGGCCCACCGAATGAGAGAGGATCAGATCGATACGGTCGCCCGGGAAAACGAACCCGGCGACACCGCTGGTGATGTTGACCGCAACCGTGATGGCGCGAAAACCGGGCCGCAGTACGGCCGCCATGAAGCCATGTTGTCCCGGTCGGACGACGCGGGTCTCGGTGATCGGCTCGCCGGCGGCGATTCCCTGCCGCACGACCGTTCCGACCAGGCTTTCGAGATTGGCCTTACCGTCCACCAGATAGGCGTCGGACACGCCGGTGTCGGGCCAGGCCTGCCAGCGCAGATGGGTCTTCTTGATCAACGTCCCCGCGGGCAGCCCCCGCTTGGCGACGATGATGCGGGTGTGATCCTTCTTGACCTGCACCTGATTGCGGTTGGCGGCTTCAAGTGCGGCGCGCTGGCCCGCGAGCCAGCTGTTCGCGCCGAAGATGGCGCCACCGGCCGCGATCAGCGCGACGAGGACGAGACCGAGAAGTCGGACGTTCATCAGAAAGCCTCCAGGGAGCCAAAGAGAATGACCGCACGCGACACGGCGACATACAGCGCACCCGCCAGGATCGCTGCGGCGTAGGGCACGACCGCTTGATCACGGGCGGCCGGCATGGCGAATGCGCCGTCCATCGTCGGGATGTGGCGCGCGAGCAACCGGTTGAACCCGCCGATGCGGAACCATTCGGCGAAACTCATGATTCCGCCCGTGAGCGTGATGATGACGATCATCGGCAGGACGAGATCGGTTCCGGCCCAGAGACTAAGCGCGGCGAGCAGCTTCACATCGCCGCCACCCATCCAGTCGCGTGAATAGAAAAAGACCCCGACCGCGAAGATCAGGCCACCGGCGAACAACCCGCTACGGAAATCCGTGCCGCCGGCCAGAGCGAAGATGGGAAAGCCGGCAGCGATGGCCAGGCTGATCCGGTTGGGAATGCGGTAGCTGCGCAGATCCGTGATCGCAGCGGTGACGGCCAGGCCGAGCAGTGCTGCAAGCAATAGGATCTGGAGCGAGAAGAATGACGTCATGTCTTGAATGTCCGGACTCTGGCAATTGTGATTGCCGGGAACCTGTCTGCTGGAAGCGGTGAGTGGCGGGCGGCGCCTGCCTGGCACCAACCCGCCGTTTCACGCGTGTGACGCTTACGGTGTGCCCGTACCGCCACCCGTGCCGCCGCCGGTGCCGCCGCCGGTGCCACCGCCGGTCGGCATATTCGCCACCGCGGTGTCGAGACGACCCGACACAGCCGTGAACATGTCGTCGAGCGAACCGCCCATGAGTGTGAGGGCGCCGATCGAGGCAACCGACACAAGTGCGGCAATCAGGCCGTACTCGATGGCAGTGGCACCCGATTCATCGCGGGACAGATTTTTGAGAGTTTGGTACATCGATTATCTCCTTGTGGACGCATAAGTGACGGGACGAAGCATCGCGCCGGGCCTCTTAAGGAAGTGTTAAAATCGGTGTTCAGTTGAAGTATTCAAACGGCTTTTTACAAGTTACAGAACCAATATAATAAGCCAATTTATTCGATATGATGATTGTTCATTACTATTATTGTTTTACGACAAAATTGAATGATAATTCATCGATATATCTGGCAACTGTCGATTCATTTCGAATGTAATATAACCCACTGATTTATATGGTTTTATCGCATTTCCGAGTATCGACAGGTTTATCCGATCGACATTGATCCAGGTTGCTGAGTGGCCAAGTATTGACGCATCGAAACGAACGCGCGGTGCCCATGAAACGTCCCTCCATATCGATACGCCACATCCTGTCCCACACACTCGCCGGAGCCCTCCGATTCTGGCCGGACCGGCGCGGTGCCGTCGCGGCCTTCGTCGCCATCGGGATCGTGCCGACCGTGGGCTTCGTGGGATTGTCGACGGACGCCGCACGCGGCTACATGGTGAAGACGAAACTCCATCAGGCGCTCGACGCAGCGGCCCTTGCCGGCGGCCGGGCCATGCTTGAACCCGACCGCGATGCCGACATCCTCCAATTCTTCAGCGCCAATTTCCCCGACGGCTATCTCGGCGCGACGGTCAACGGCCCCAACATCGATGCGGACGAGACCGAGGGATTGCTGACCCTGTCGGCGTCGGCGGACATTCCCACTTCATTCATGCAGGTGCTCGGCTTTCAGGATATCACGGTCAGCGCGCAAACCGTGGTCCACCGCGCCGTGCGCGGCATGGAGCTGGCGCTGATCATGGACAACACCGGCTCGATGCGCGGCGGCGGCAAGATGGACGCCATGAAATCGGCAGCCCACGACCTCATCGACATTCTCTATGGCGAGGAGGAAACGGTGAACGACTTCTGGGTCTCGCTGGTACCCTACGCGGCGACCGTAAATGTCGGCGGCGCCCACACAGCCTGGCTGGCGGCCTATGACCCGGGCGATTACCTCCCGCCACTCTGGGAGGGGGCAACGAACTATGCCACCGATGATTTCGCCAGTTTCAACAATCTGCCCTTCCAGGCCCTGCAGCCCAATCTGGGGGCCCAGCCCGACATCAATCCGGGCGACTGGCAGCCGCTGACGGCAATCGGGTGGAAAGGCTGTGTCGAGGCCCGCACCGCGCCGTTCGACCAGGCCGACACTCTCCCGACCACCCAGCCCTTCGTGCATCAGTACTGGTCGACGACCATACCCGTCTATACCCCCCAGACCGGTGACAACGACTGGGACTGGGCCAATATCAACGAGGCCAACGGCGCCCAGAACAACGGGCTCGGGCCGAACCTCGGCTGCGGTCCGTCGATCACGCCGCTGGTCGCCGAGAAGACGACCGTGCGTGACGCGATCGACGAGATGCAGCCCTGGCATCGCGGCGGCACGATGGCCAATCTCGGGCTGGCCTGGGGCTGGCGCGTGCTGTCCCCGACCTGGCAGGGCCTGTGGGGCGGTGCCACCCCGTCGGAGCTTCCGCTCGACTACGACACCCCCCTGATGGACAAGGTCGCGATCATGCTCACCGACGGCGTCAACCAGTGGTACGACTGGCCGACGGGCCTGCCCAACAATCCCGACGCCGACTACACGGCCTACGGGCGTGTCAGCGAGGGCCGGCTCGGCACCGTGAATGGCGGCGCGGCGACAACCGAGATCAACAACCGCATGCTCGCGGTCTGCAATTCCATGAAGACCGAGGGTGTCATCATCTTCGCGATCACGTTCCAGCTCGGCAACGCCGCGACCCAGGACCTGTACCGGAACTGTGCGACCTCGCCAGCGCATTATTTTAACTCTCCGTCGAACGATGAGTTGCAGGACGTGTTCCACGAGATCGGCAACGAGCTGACGAATTTGCGTCTCGCCCAGTAGTTCCTCCGTTTCCCCGACTCTCCGCCCGGTCTAGGCTCCGCCTCCCTGTTCGACCGGAGGCTGGAATGACGACGCGGAATATCGATCGGCTCATCAAGATCATGGCGCAGTTGCGCGACCCGACCGACGGCTGCCCCTGGGATGTGGAGCAGGATTTCAAATCCATCGCACGTTATACAATCGAGGAGGCCTACGAGGTCGCAGACGCCATCGAACGCGATGACCGCGACAGCCTGCGCGAGGAACTCGGAGACCTGTTGCTCCAGGTGGTGTTCCACGCGCGCATGGCCGAGGAAGAGAAATCCTTCGACTTTGACGATGTCGCCGGCGCCATCGCCGACAAGATGGTGCGTCGCCACCCGCATGTTTTCGACACCGAAAACCACGACCCGGACAAGAGCCTGCGCGACAATTGGGAGACACAAAAGGCGAATGAACGCACCGAGAAGTCCCGCGCGCGCGGTGAAGAGCCGGGCCTGCTCGACGATGTCCCGATCGGCCTCCCCGCCCTCACCCGTGCGGAAAAACTTCAAAAGCGTGCGGCGCGCTCTGGCTTCGATTGGGCGGAGATCGGCCCGGTCCTTGAAAAACTCGAAGAGGAACTGGGCGAACTGAAGGCCGAAATCAACGACGGCGGAGCCCCCGAACGACTGGCAGACGAAATGGGGGACGTTCTATTTTCTGTCGTCAATCTCGCCCGCCACCTGGAACTCGACCCGGAAGACGCCCTGCGCGGCACCAACGCAAAATTCGTGCGCCGCTTCAAGTATGTCGAGACCTCGATCCGTGATGACGGGCAGAAACTTGAAAAGGTTGGATTGGATGTTTTGGAGCAACGTTGGCAACAGGCCAAAAAACGTGGCCTATGAGGTGACGAACCCTCTAATCCCTTAAAATCCAACGAAAAATCAAGCACGCATTAATCTCGTTTTCCTACATTCGACCCGCGATGCAAACGCACGCGCACGCTGTGCGTGCCACATGAATGGCGGGGAGAATATCGATGGATATGAGCATTCTCGACGGGCGTACCGACGGGCCAGGGCTGAATGATCTGCTCGAACATGCGCGCGACGCTGTGCGTGGCGGGCGCCTGGGTGAAGCGCGTGACACCTGCGAATCCCTCATCGAGGCGCACCCTGAACAGCCCGATGCGTGGTTCCTTTCGGGTATGACCGCGCTGCGCAACGACGACACCGATAAGGCACACACACATCTGTCGCGCGCGGTCGACATGCGCCGCGGCTTCGCGCCATACCGGATCGCCCTGGGCCAAACACTCCGGCGCCTCGGAGATTCAGACGGGGCCTACCGACAGTTTCATGACGCATGGATCCTGGATCCACGAAACCATGAAGCCGTGTTCGGCCTCGCTGCCGCGCGCGCCGCAAAAGGCAACCGCGCCGAGGCAACGCATCTCCAGCGAATGGCCCTGCGCCTGTTACGACGAAATGTGGGTCGCCATTTTGGCCGCAAAATCCTCGGATACGCTGCCGGCATCAACGCATTTGTGCGGACCATTCCCGGCGCGGGACCGTCGCGCGAGTTCCGGTCCGCCATGATGCTCGCACGATGGCTGACGAAGCGAGGCGACAACGGCGGCGCCTTCGCTGCACTCGAGCGTGCCCAGCGCGTCGCTCCCGATGATGCGCGCCCGGTTATCGAACTGGGGCGTCAGGCCTTCGATGCAGAAAACTTCATGCTCGCCCTTGAGTATCTGGAGCATGCGCATGAGGTTGCCCCGCGCAGCCTCGACGCAAAGTGCGAATATGGCCGCGTGCTGAGCCGGCTGGCCCGCCACGAGGCCGCATTTGCGATCCTCGAGGACGCGCATCTTCAGAACCCGGATGCCATTCGACCGCTTCTGCTCCTGGGCTGGGCCCGTTATCGCGCCGGCCAGAGCCAACGCGCAATCTCGGATTTCGACGCAGTACTGGAACAGCTCCCCTCCTCAACCGAGGCGCATTACGGGCGCGCACGCGCACTCATCGATGCCGGGGAACTTGTGGATGCGAAGCGGTGGCTTCAGCGCTGCATCGCGCTTTCACCCGGCCACGCGGGCGCATTGCGCGAGCTTGCCAACATGAAGGACCTCGCCCCGGGCGATCCGAACTTTCATGGCCTGATTGCCGCCATCGAAAATGACGCGACCCCGGCGCAACGGCGCGCCGTGCTGCACATGGCCGCCGGTGCAAGCTGCCACAACGTGAAGGCCTATGACGACGCGTTCGATCACTACCGCAACGGCAATCTGCTCAAGGATGTGGTCTTCGACATTACGAGCCACACGAAATATATCGACAATCTGATCGAAACTTTCGACCGGCAGCATTTCGAGCGCACCCAGGCCTGGGGAAACCCATCGGATGTGCCGGTGTTCATTCTCGGCATGCCGCGTTCGGGCACGTCCCTGGTCGAGCAGATCCTGGCAAGCCACTCGCGCGTGCACGGCTCGGGCGAGCGCGAGGAAATGCTCCAACTCGTCGATCAGCTGTCTGATAACCTGAACGACAGCCGCCCCTATCCGGCGTGTGTCACCGGCCTGACAGAGAACTCAACCAATCACATTGCCGAACGCTTTCTCGGCATCCTGAGACGCTCCGATCCCCATGCTGCACGCATCACGGACAAGATGCCCGGGAACTTCCACCATGTCGGCCTGATTGCGACCCTGTTTCCCAACGCGAAGATCATCCATTGCCAGCGCGATCCCCGCGATACGTGTCTGTCCATATTCTTCGGCGACTTCGTGGGCAACCACACCTACTCCTACAACCTGACCAACCTGGGGCGTTACCACCGGCAGTATCAGCGGTTGATGGCGCACTGGCACGAGGTTCTGCCGGGACGCATTCTGGATGTGAAATATGAAGACCTGGTCGAGCGGCAGGAAGACCGCTCCCGCGAGATGGTCGCGTTCTGCGGCCTGGACTGGGAGGCCCGTTGCCTCGACTTCCACAAGACGTCACGCAATGTGCGCACCCGCAGCAATGCGCAGGTCCGCCAACCGATCTACCGATCATCGATCGCGCGCTGGCGCCCCTATGCGGCGCATCTGGAGCCTTTGCTTGCGGCGCTGGCCGCCCCGGCAGACAGCTCGACGCAGGTGGTGCGTTAGTCGTTCGAAAGCAGGTGCAGGAGACTGGACGTGTCCCAACGGCCGCCGTCGCGCGCCTGGACCTGCGCATAGAACTGATCAACCAGTGCGGTCATCGGCAGCCGGGCCCCGTTGCGCGCGGTTTCGGCCAGACAAATACCCAAATCCTTGCGCATCCAGTCGACGGCGAAGCCAAATTCGAACTGGCCATCCACCATGGTCGACCAGCGATTTTCCATCTGCCACGACTGGGCCGCACCTTTGGAAATGGTGCCGATCACCTTCTCCATATCCAGGCCCGACTTCATGCCAAAATTCATCGCCTCAGACAGGCCCTGGACCACACCAGCGATGCAAATCTGGTTGACCATTTTGGCAAGCTGACCCGATCCGCTCGGGCCGATCAGCGTGCAGGCCTGAGCGTAGGCGTCGATCACCGGCTGCGTACGATCAAATGTTTCAGCCGCGCCACCAACCATCACGGTCAATGCGCCATTCTCGGCACCCGCCTGGCCACCAGATACCGGCGCGTCGAGGAAACCGATATCGAGCCCTGCGCATATCTCGGCGAGTTCGCGCGCCAGATCCGCCGATGCGGTCGTGTGATCCACCAGGATCGTCCCCGCCGTCATGCCAGCCAGAGCGCCGTCATCGCCAAGCACGACGCTGCGGACATCATCATCATTGCCGACGCAAACAAACACGATGTCGCTGCCCTGCGCCGCTTCTCGCGGCGTCGGGTGGGCTGATCCGCCGCCGGCGGCGACCCAAGCCTCAGCCTTGGCGCCGGTGCGGTTATACACGGACACCGTGTGCCCGGCGGTCCGCAGGTGCCCCGCCATCGGGTAACCCATGACACCGAGGCCGATAAACGCTGCCTTCACCTGATCGGACATCCGTCCCCTCCTGTTTTAACTATTCGTCGTCACGCGGCGACATCACCGCGGCTATCTTTTGCCAAACATCCCGGCTGCACGCTGTCAGCATATCGCCCTTCGGCTGGCTGAGATTGTAGCGTTCGCCATCCAGCAGGGCATTGTGACCACCGGCCTCGCGTACGAGGAAGCTCCCCGCCGCATGATCCCACGGCAACAGTTTCGTGTAGGCCGAAAACGCCCTCTCGCCCGAGAGTATCTGGACATATTCATGCCCGGCACAGCGCGGGCGGAACACCTCCCGAACAATTTCGGGGGCCGCCTCCGCGCGCTCGCGCAGGTAGCGCGCCGCCGTGCCGACGAACGCAGCCTCTGCCCCGCTATCGCCGAGCGTTACGTCTTGCCCGCTCAGCCGGACACCATCTCCGCGCGCGCCGATGGCAAGTGCTTCAGAGACAGGCTCATATATCCAACCCGCATGAACCTCACCGTGAACGACATAGGCCACGATGACCGCGAAAGTCTCTCGACCATTCGCAAAATTCCAGGTGCCGTCGACGGGATCGATAACCCACACAGGATCGTCTGCCGCAAGTCGATCAAACACGGACTTGTCGGCGAAGACCGCTTCCTCCCCAACGACTGTGCTGCCCGGCACAAGATCGGGCAACCGCTGGGTCAACCAGGCCTCGGTCTCTATATCGGCGACGGTGACCAGTTCGCCCCCGTCTTTCTCATCGATCTCTCCGTCTTTGAGAGCACGAAACCGTGGGAGGATGATCTCCGCCGCCGCCGTTTTCATAAGTTCCGACACGCGATCCATGTCGGGGAGCAGAGCGTTCATTCTGTCACCACTTCCTGACCAAGACGCCTGCGAAACCGCGCAATGTCCCGCGGGGCCAGCCGAACGGTGATCCGGGCGCTCGCCCCACTGTCGTCGCGTTCTATGACCTCGCCTCTCTCATAGAGCCAGGCAAGTGCGGCACCGTCAGCGAACGACACATCAAAAGTCTCAACGCTTTCCTTGGTCGCGAGAATGGCGTCAATCCGCGCCAGGAATTCATCACAGCCCTCGCCGGTCACGGCGGACAGCATCACCACATCGTCACTGTGCCGGGCCCGATCAGCCAGAAACGCACGCTCATCAGCATCGATCAGGTCGATCTTGTTCAGGATCTCCATCTGAGCCGGCGGCCCCTTTGGTTCGCCGTCATCATCCTGCCGATCGACACCATCGAGCAAGTTTTCAAGGATTGCTTCCACATCCTTCTGCTGAGCGTCCGTGTCCGGATCGGCAGTGTCACGGACATGCACGATCACATCGGCTGCTGTGACCTCTTCCAGCGTCGCGCGAAACGCCGCCACCAGGTCGGTCGGCAGGTCCGAAATAAACCCAACAGTATCGGACAGGATCGCCGTTCTGCCGGATGGCAATTCAATTTGCCGCATGGTCGGGTCGAGGGTCGCGAAAAGCATATCCTCGGCATACACCTCCGCGTTGGTGATCCGATTGAACAGCGTCGACTTGCCCGCATTGGTATAGCCCGCGAGCGCGATCAACGGATACGGCACACGTGCGCGGGCACGCCGATGCAGCCCGCGTGTCCGGCGCACCTGTTCGAGTTCGCGTTTAAGTCTGGTAATCCGATCGTCGATCAACCGCCGGTCGATCTCGATCTGGCTCTCGCCCGGCCCACCAACGAACCCGAAACCGCCGCGCTGGCGTTCGAGATGGGTCCAGGAACGCACCAGGCGACTACGTTGATAACTGAGCGCCGCTAATTCTACCTGTAGTTGCCCTTCTCGTGTCCGCGCCCGCGCGCCGAAAATTTCAAGGATCAAGCCGGTCCGATCGATCACCTTGCAGGACCAGGCGCGCTCCAAATTGCGTTGCTGGACCGGCGTCAGAGCACCGCCGACAATGACGAGCCCGATCTCGTCGGCCTCGATCCGATCATGGACCTCCTCGACCACGCCGCCACCGAACAAGGTCGAGGGTCGCGGTCGGTTGAGAGGCACGGCCCGCATGCTGACGACATCCAGCGCAATCGCATGCGCGAGACCGGCCGTCTCATCGAGAAGCGTGTCCGCGCTCCGCCCACCATTGGCGTTGGAGTTGCCGCGAATGACAGGCTGAAGCACCAACGTTCTCGTTGGCGCCGCGCCGGTTTCATCCGTCACCGAGTTCTCGTTTGTGCCCAAGACGAGCGGTTACTCAACCGCCTCGACGTCGGCATCGACGTCAGCATCAGCATCAGCATCGACGTCCGCCTCGTCCGTTTCGGGCTCGAAGAGCTGGACCGGCACTGACGGCATCACCGTCGAGATCGCATGCTTGTAGACAAGTTGCGAATGCGCATCCCGGCGCAACAAGACACAAAAGTTGTCGAACCAGGTCACGACGCCCTGAAGCTTTACACCATTGACGAGAAAGACCGTGACGGGAGTTTTGTTTTTGCGAATGTTGTTCAGGAACACGTCCTGGACATTCTGTGACCGTTCTGCAGCCATCTTATAACCTCAGCTTTGTTCTTGTTTAGATTGTATTATTCGCTGTACGGGTCGATTTGTATCATGTGGTCCCCGCCGCAACGCGGCATCCGAACACATGAGTATATACGTTAGGCTTCCCGGACTGGATTTCCAGTCATTCCTTCCATGATTTCGCGGTTTTATGCCGGCGTGAACGCCAGTGGCGTCGAATCCATGAATTCGGTGTAGCGGTCATGCAAGGCCGTGCTCAGCGATCCCGGCTTTCCGTTGGCGATGACCGTGTCGTCGATACAAGTCACCGGGGTCACGAAGTGCGAAGAGTTGCTCAGAAACGCCTCGCGCGCTTCGAGCGCCTCCTCACGGGAGAATTTTCGCTCCTCGACGGCGAGCCCCATCTCCTCTGCGAGGCGAATGATGGCCTGACGCGTGATACCGCGCAGGATGTCAGGACCCGCCGGACGGGTTACCAGGGTGCCGTCCGCCGTTACGATCCATGCGTTCGATGACGTGCCTTCGGTTACAAAACCATCCGCGTCACACATCCAGGCTTCGTAGGCGTCCGATTCCGTCGCAGCCTGTTTCCCGAGCACATTCGGCAGCAATGCGACCGTCTTGATGTCGCATCTGGCCCAGCGCAGGTCATCGATCGTGATCACCTTGACCCCTTCATCACGCATAGCAGCGGGGAACTCGGAAATTGGACGCACCGTCATGACCAGGGCGGAACGCACGTCTATCGGGAATTTGTGATCACGCGGGGCGACGCCGCGCGTGACCTGAATGTAAAGAAGCCCCGTGGCGTAGCGATTTCGACGGACAAGCTCGCGCATGGCAAACCCGAGCACCGCACGCGACACAGGCCAGTCGATATGCAATTCGCCAAGAGAGCGATCGAGCCGGTCCAGATGGGGAGCCTCGTCGATCAGGCGGCCGCGATAGAGGTGAATAACCTCGTACACCCCGTCGGCAAACTGATACCCGCGGTCCTCGACATGCACCGCGGCACGGCGGTGCTCGATATAGCGGCCATTCACATAAGCAACACGTGGCACGGTCAACTCCAGGTCTGCGCCATCCGGCGGTCGCGAAAACCGGCGACCGAACAATCCGACGAATTAAAAAAACTCCAGACGAACCGCGAACATCCGCTCGACCTTGCGAACGGCATCCTTTGTCGCGAACAGCACAATCCGGTCGCCGACGTTGATGACCGTTTCCTTGGTGGCCATCAGCACCTGATCATCGCGCAGGATGGATGCCACGATGACACCGGCCGGCAGCTTCGCATCCTTGATCGCCTTGCCGACGAGGCTCGACGTCTCAAGCGCTTCCGCCTCGATCACCTCGCCGAAATTCTCTCCGATGGAATGCACCGAGCGAATGCGGCCGCGGCGGATGATCTGCAAGATCGTCGACACCGTGATAACGCGGGGATTGACGACCACATCGATGCCCAAGGGGGCCAACAACGGGTTGTAGGTGTTGCTGTTGACCAGCGTGACCGCGCGTTCCGCCCCGTAGCGCTTGGCCAGCAACGACGCGAGGATATTGACCTCATCATCATTGGTGATCGCCACCACCGTGCTCGCCTTGCTGACGCCGGCCTCGGCCAGAATATCGGGATCGAGCGCATCACCATGAATGACATTGGTCTTGCTGAGCGTATTGGCTGCCTGTTCGGCACGCTCCTTGTTCAATTCGATCACACGCGCGGTGATTCCGGAGAAACGCTCCTCGATATCCGCCGCCAGGCTTTGGCCGATATTGCCGCCACCGATGATGATGACCCGACGCGCCTCCTGCTCCTCATGGCCAAAAGCCGCCATCGCGCGCGGCACATGCTCGGCATCGATGACGATGTAGACCTCGTCCCCCGGCTCCAGATGATCGTCGCCGGTGGGCACCATTGGTTTGCCCTCACGGATAATGCCGACGATCGACAACCTCAGGTCCGGGAACAAAGTGGTCAGCTGACGCAACGGGGTGTTCAGGATCGGACAATTCTCTTCGCACCGAACACCGATCAGCCGCAGTCGATTGTTGGCCAGCGGGATCATTTCAAACGAGCCCGGCACGGTGAACCGCCGGCTGATCGCCCTGGCCACCTCGATCTCGGGAGAGATGATCACATCGATCGGCATATGATCGCGCGAGAAGAGATCGGCCCAGATCGGATTGCGGTAGGCCTGCGAGCGCACGCGCGCGATTTTCATCGGCACATCGAACAGCGAATGCGCGACCTGACACGCGATCATGTTCACCTCGTCAGCGAACGTGACGGCCACGATCATGTCGGCATCACGGGCACCGGCCGCCTCGAGCACGTCGGGATGCGAGGCAAACCCCACCATCGTGGTTACATCGAGCGTATCGCGAATACGCCGGATCAACTCCGGGCTTTGGTCGATGACAGTGACATCCACGCGCTCCGAGGCGAGCTCGCGCGCGATACTCGATCCGACCTGACCGCCACCACAGATAATCGCTTTCATGGGAATCCCCTGAAATCAGCCGCACCGCCGGGCACAGCATTCACAGTACGGCCGCCCGCCTACTCCATACCCCGAACGGTGGGACCTTTTACGCCAAGCGACTTCAATTTGCGATGCAGCGCTGAGCGCTCCATTCCAACAAAGGTCGCCGTCTTTGAAATGTTGCCACCAAACCGGTTGACCTGTGCCTCGAGATACTGCCGCTCGAATTCCTCGCGTGCATCGCGCAGCGACAGTCCCAAAAATTCCGTGTTCGACGCATTCTGGAGGGCCCGCGGCGTATTTTCCATGATCTCCGGCGGCAGCATTTCGGGGCGGATCGATTCACTTTGCTCGTTCGATGACATGATCAGCAGCCATTCGATGACGTTGCGCAGCTGGCGCACATTGCCCGGCCAGTTGTGCGCCTGCAGCGCTGTCATGGCGTCAGGTCCGATCCGACGCGGCGGCATGCCCGCCTGTTCCGAGGCACGACGCATGAAATGCTCCGCGAGTTTCGGAATATCCTCGCGTCGGTCCGTCAGGTTTGGAATCTCAAACGGCACCACATTCAGTCGGTAGTAGAAATCCTCCCGAAAATGGCCGGCCTCGATCTCCTCGAGCAGATCACGCGTTGTGGTGGCCACGACACGCACATCGACCTTGATCCGCTGCCCGCCGCCGACGCGCTCAAATGTCTGGTCTTGCAGAACCCGGACGATCTTTCCTTGTGTCTCGATCGGCATATCCCCGACCTCGTCGAGCAACAGGGTTCCGTTATGGGCCTGTTCGAACAATCCAATCTTGCGGCCTTCGGCCTCGTTGGTGCGTCCGGTCTCAACGCCAAACAGCTCAATTTCCATGCGATCGGGCGCCATGGACGCGCAGTTCACAACGACGAATGGCTGATCGGCCCGCCGTGAACTGGCGTGCAGCATGCGCGCTGCGACTTCCTTGCCCGCGCCCGCCGGACCGGTGATCAGCACCCGGCTGCCCGTTGGGGAAACCTTTTCAATCCCCTGGCGCAACTGCACGATGCTGGCCGAATCACCGACCATCTCCGTCTCGGGGCCGGCGCGGAGCCGCAATTCCCGGTTCTCGCGACGCAGGCGCGCTGCTTCGATCGCGCGGCTGACGATGGTGATCAGGCGATCCGTCTTGAACGGTTTCTCGATATAGTCATACGCCCCGACCTTGATCGCCTGAACGGCGGTCTCCACGGATCCGTGCCCGCTGATCATCACGACGGGTACATTCGGGTGTTCGCGGCGGATCAGGTGAAGCAGTTCCATGCCATCGAGCCGGCTGTCTTCCAGCCAGATATCGAGCACAACGAGGCTCGGGCGACGCGACGCGATCTGCTCGATCGCCTGCTCCGCGTTCGCCGCGTCGCGAGTCTCGTACCCCTCATCTTCGAGCACACCGGCGATCAGAAGACGAATATCGTCTTCATCATCGACTATGAGAATATCTTCAGCCATGCCCTGACATTCTGCCTTAAGTGTCCGTCGACGGTTCGTCGGTCTCTTCATTGCCGGATTGCGGCAGATCGACCTGCATGGTCAATACAATGCGTGCACCCGGAAGACCTTCACCCCGGTCTTCCAGGGTCAACGTTCCACCATGTTGTTCAACGATTCGCGAGACAATCGCCAGTCCCAGCCCCGTCCCCTTGGACCGCGTGGTGACATAGGGCTCAGTCAGGCGATCGCGCTCTTCGACCGGCAGTCCGCGACCATTGTCCTCGACGAGGATCGACGCCATGTTGCCGGTCGCGGTCAACTGCATCCGCACCAAGCCCGGTTCGCGCGGCGCGTCCCCATCTGCATCGGGGCGGCCGACAATCGCATCGACGGCATTTTGCAACAGATTGGTGAGCGCCTGACTGACCAGGCCTGAATCGCAATTGGCCAGCACCGGTGTATCCGGAAAATCGGTCTCGAACCGGATATCCGCCCGCGCCTGATCCTGCAGGAACACCGCATCGCGGCAGATCTTCACCAGGTTCACCGGTCGCACGACCGGATTGGGCATCCGCGCAAACGCCGAGAACTCATCGACCATCCGGCCAATGTCCCCAACCTGCCGGACGATGGTGTCCGTGCATTGGGCAAACACTTCCGGATCGCTTTTGACCTCTTTTAGATATTTGCGCTTCAGGCGTTCCGCCGACAGTTGAATGGGGGTCAGCGGATTTTTAATCTCATGCGCGATACGCCGCGCCACATCCGCCCACGCCGCCTTACGCTGGGCCGACTGAAGTTCCGTCACGTCATCGAACGTCACGACGAACCCGATCACCATCTGATGCGCGTCATGTTCCGCCGCGATCCGCACATGCAGGGTCTTTCGGTCCGTGCCGCTCTCGACCGAAACCTCATCCTCGACGAGCCGTTCGGGATCACTGACGGCGAGCGCAATCAAGTCGGCCAACTCCGGCACGCACTCTCCGAGTTGACGCCCCATGAGCTCGTCCAGCCGCAAGCCCAGCAATCCCGTTGCGGATCGGTTGGGCAGGCTGACACGCCCGGCGCTGTCGAGGCCGACGACACCGGCAGATACGCCGCCGAGCACGGCTTCGGTGAACCGCCGCCGGTCTTCGAGCTGGCGGTTTGCCTCGGTCAATTCGCCGCGTTGCTCCTCAAGCTGGCGCGTCATCCGGTTGAACGCGCGAGTCAGCATACCAATCTCGTCGTCGGACCGGCCCGCCTCGGCCAGGCGCACGCCCAGGTTTCCCGAACGCACCATTTCCGCAGCATGGACAAGGCTGGCGATCGGACGGGTCAAGCGGTTGGCAAAGACAAAAGCCAGCCCAACCGCCGTCATGAGCAACAACAGGGTGACGATGACGAAGATCGCCGCGAGCTCGATCTGCAAGTCGGTCAGTTCGGATTCCACGAGCGCGTAGTCACGCGCCGCGCGCTGGGTCGTCTCGCGCAACTCAAGCACGTTCGGGTCGATAAACCGGCCGACGTATAGAAACACCTTGGGGCGCACATCGAGCCCGACCAGGGCGCGCACCCGATCACGGGCTTCCGCCACCAAAACAACGGGCTCGCCACCGTTCGAATCCACATAGGCCCATGCGGGGGGCAAATCGAACGTAAGCGACGACGTGAACCCGGCCTGGGACAAAATTCGCCCCGACGGATCGAGCAGCAATGCACCGTGCACGGAATGACGTTCCGTCAGCACCTCGAGGCTTCGTTCAATGCGCCGGCTGTCGGTCGCGACCTGCGGCCAGATACGATTCAGCTCCCCGCTCATGGCAAACGCGTCAGAGCGGAAAATCTGTTCGTGCTCGCTCAGATAGGCTTCCGACACGCGTACTGAACTTTCGACGGCCTGACGCACCCTGTCGCTGAACCAGTTCTGAATCGTGACATTGAAAAACAGGGCGGCGAGAACGACCGCCAGGATCGCCGGGACGATCGCGACAATCGAAAACAGGCCGACCAGGCGCACATGCATGCGGGCCGCGGCAAGACCGGAGCGGCGCTGTCCCCAAAGACGGACCAACCCATGGACGACGACGGCGCCGAGCGCCAGAACGAGCACGAGATCGACGGCGACCAGCACATCAAGCGCGGAATCGCCCATCCCGAAATTGCTGTTGCCCGTCAGGGTCAGGAACGTGGCTATTCCGGCTGTGACACCCACCACCATGAGCACAAGCGCCAGGCGCCGCCCGATGTTCGTGCGCCCGGCCCACATGGCCACGCGCCGCATCGCGGCTGCATCCCGGCGTCCGGAACCGCTCACAAAATCCGGGCTTGGCTCGGACGTCACCTGCAGGGTGTTTCCGTGCGCCTTCCCGGGGCTTACTTCATCGGTCATTCGATGCTCGATCGTGCCCGTGCTTCCTGTGGACCCATTGGGGGTGGACCCCATATGGGGTCATACCGTTGAAAATGCACGATGTCCTATTTTACGCCCCGCACAACATCAATGTCTAACTCACGGATTTTCTTACGTAATGTGTTTCGATTCAGGCCGAGCAATTCGGCGGCGCGGAGTTGGTTTCCGCGGGTCGCCTCGAGCGCCAGAGAGATCAGCGGTCGCTCCACCTCATGCAGCACGCGTCCGTAGAGTCCGGGCGCCGGCAGCCCGTCCCGGTGGGCAGAGAAATAAGTCCGCATATGTCGTTCGACCGCGTCGGACAGCGACTCCTCGTCGCTGCCGGCCTCATGCACACTGCCCGGGGCAGACTGCGCCAATTCCGCCTCGACCGTCTCGACATTGATCACATCCTGGCTGTAGAGCGCCGTCAACCGCTGCACGAGGTTCTCGAGTTCACGAACATTGCCGGGCCAGCGATAATCCATCAGCCGTTGCATGGCTTCAGGCATGAAGCTCTTGGGGCCCATTTCGCTGACTTCCGCATGGGCAATAAAATGGGACACCAGCTCGGGAATGTCCTCAGATCGTTCGCGCAGGGGCGGAATACGAAGCGGCACGACGTTCAAACGATAGTAGAGGTCCTCGCGAAACAGGCCCTGACGCACCGCCAGCCGCAAATCGCGATGGGTCGCGGCGATGATCCGCACATTGGTGGAGATGGGCGTCCGGCCGCCCACAGTCGTGTACTCGCCTTCCTGCAACACCCGCAGCAACCGGGTCTGCGCCTCAATCGGCATGTCGCCGATCTCGTCGAGAAACAGCGTGCCCCCCTCGGCCTGCTCGAAGCGCCCCGCATAACGGCTGGTCGCCCCCGTGAAGGCGCCCTTCTCATGACCAAAAAGCTCGCTCTCGATGAGCTCCCGGGGAATCGCCGCCATATTTATCGCAACAAACGGCCCGCGCCTGCGTTTGCCGTAGTCATGCAGCGCACGCGCGACAAGCTCTTTGCCAGTACCGGATTCGCCGGTCACCATGACCGTGAGATCGGTGTTCATCAATCGCGCGAGCACCCGGTAGATGTCCTGCATCGCCGAAGAACGCCCGATCAACGGCAGCTCCTCTTCATCACCCGGCAGGCCATATGACGGCGTTTCTGCCGGCGCGGGGCTCTCCGACAAGGCGCGCTGGACGACCTCGACCAATTCCTTGAGGTCGAAAGGCTTGGGCAAATACTCAAACGCCCCGCGCTCGGTCGCTCGAACGGCGGTCAGCAGCGTGTTCTGGGCACTCATCACGATGATGCGCAAATCCGGGCGGATCTTGCGGATGCGCGGGATGAGATCGAGGCCGTTCTCATCGGGCATAACCACATCGGTGATCACCAGATCCCCCTCGCCATCGGATATCCAGCGCCAGAGATTGGCCGCGGTCCCGGTCGAGCGCACCTCATGGCCGAGGCGCCCCAGCGCCTGGCCCAGCACGGTTCGTATGCTCCGATCATCATCGGCGATCAGGATTGTCGCTGCGCTCATTACGATGTCCTCGCTGCCGCTTCGTCCACCGGCAGCATCACCTTGAATGCGGTGCCGGAATTGTCGCTCTCGAGGTCGATCACGCCGCCATGATCGCCAACCAGCTTGGCAACCAGCGCAAGCCCTAATCCGCTGCCGTTCTTCTTGGACGTCACGAAAGGGTCAAACAGGTAGGGACGAATGTCGGGCGGAACGCCAGAACCGTTGTCACGGATTGTGATCTCGATCGGCAGGTCAACTCGCTCACCGGTGCCCGGGAGCGCCAGACGCAGTCCGTTTCGATACCGCGTCTCAATACGGATTTCACCGCCCGACGCGTCGACGGCTTCGGCGGCATTCTTCACCAGATTGAGGAAGACCTGAATGAGCTGGTCCCGGTTGCCGGACACCATCGGGAGTGACGGGTCAAACAACGGCACGAAACGTACGTTGCGGGCAAATCCGTTCTCGGCAGAACGCTGCGCGCGATCGAGGACCTCGTGGATGTTCACCGCGGACCGTTCGGGCAGGCGTTCGTCGGAGAAGGCCTCCATACGGTTCACCAGGGAGACGATCCGGTCGGCCTCATCGCAGATCAGCTGGGTCAGCTCGCGACCTTCGTCGTCCGTACCATCCTCGAGTAGCTGCGCGGCGCCGCGAATGCCCGAAAGCGGGTTCTTAACCTCATGGGCCAGCATCGACGCCATCGCCGTCACCGAGCGCGCGGCCCCGCGATGCACCAGCTGCCTGTCGATATGACGCGCGAGTGTCTGTTCGTGCAGGCTGATCACCACCACCCCCTCTTCGTCGGGCAGGGGTTGCGTCTGAACCGACATCTCGCGTTCATCCAGGCGCGGTCCTTCGATGGAAACATCGCGTTCCGCAAAGCTCGCGCCGTCGCGACGTGACTTTTCTATAACGAAAAACAAGGGGTTGTCGGAGGTTATGAAGGCATCGAGTGAATTTCCGACGAGGCTGTGTGCCCCGAGACCGAACAGTTGTTCGGCCGCGTTGTTCACGTATCGAATGCAGTTGCCCTCACCTACCGCGATCACCGCATCACTCAGGGAGTTCAAGACCGACATCGGGTCGAGGCCGGAAAGCATGCCCGCCGCCGGTTCCCGTGACCGGTTATCAGCCATCGACATCACGCAGCTTCCAGGGACAAATCATGATAACGGTGCATTTCCGCGAAAATCACCTGCTCATCGAGGGTGTTGTTCACCACATTCCGGAATTCGGCAGCGCCGGGAAATCCGTTGATGTACCAGCCGATATGTTTGCGGGCGTTCCGGATGCCATTGCTCACGCCGTACAGGCTGAGCATCCCGTCGAGATGTTCGCGCAAAATCTCCCAGCGCCGTGAGATATCCGGCTCCGGCCGCACTTCGCCGGTCGCGAAATGGTGCGCCACGTCCCCCGGAAACCATGGATTTCCCTGGGCGGCCCGACCGATCATCACTGCATCCGCGCCCGAACGCTCCAGGCACGCATAAGCATCATCGATGGAACGGATGTCCCCGTTCGCGATCAATGGAAGAGAGACGCTGTCCCGCACCTCGGCGATGAAGTCCCAATCGGCGCTGCCGGTGTAGAACTGACAGCGCGTGCGACCATGCACGGTCAGCATCTGGACACCGATGTCCTCGGCAATCCGGGCGAGTTCCGGCGCATTGCGGCTGTCATCGTCCCAGCCGGTGCGCATTTTCACGCTCACGGGAACCTCGACGGCGTCGACCACGGCCCGCATGATTTCGGTCGCCAGAGGGAGATCGCGCATCATCGCCGAGCCGGATGCCTTGCGGACGATCTTCTTGGCGGGACAGCCGAAATTGATGTCGACCAGGTCGGCACCACGCTCGACCGACAGAATCGCCGCATCTGCCATGATCTGGGGGTCCGTGCCCGCCAACTGGATGCAGACGGGACCGGCGTCGCGATCAAACAGCATCCGCTGGGTGGATTGCCGCGTATTGAGCAGCATCTGCCGGCTGGCGACCATCTCCGAGACCACGAGCCCGACACCAAAACGCTGCGCCAAGCGCCGAAACGGTTGGTCGCTCACACCCGACATCGGGGCGAGAAAGACCCTATTGGGAATCCGGACGGCCCCGATATCCAAGGGTTCTGAAACGTTGACGGGGGAAGTGGTCATTTTTTATACATTTGCGCCGGTTGGTTATCGTTTGGGCACAATAAGGTCCATTGTGCGGCGCAACAAGAGCTATCTGGACACTACCTAGCTGATAATCACATCCGTCACGAATTTCACACCAGGGAATGCGAGGGCGATCAGCAGGTAAGCAAACAGGACGATGCGGGCCGCGCGACGGCCGCGCAGGCCGCTGCCTCGATTGAGCAACAGGACGAGGCCAATAATCACAAAGGTTGCCACCGACAAAAGGATCTTGTGATCCAATTCCACAAAGGCCCCCGTCGCCGAGAACTGGGTCGCCACGCCCGTCAGTAACCCGACACCGAGCACGATCTCGGCCGCGATCAGGAGCCTGATCTGTAAATACTCCGCATCGGCGACTGCCGGCAGGATCTCGGACCATCCCGAAACACGATGGGCACGCAACGCGCGCTCCTTGAGCCAGATGGCCAGTGCGGCAACAGCTGCGATGCTGATGAGCCCGTAGGTGACGAGGGAGACCCCGATATGGACCTGCAGCCAGGCCGTAAGCAGGTTGCCGGACAATGGCTGCTCTGGAACGGACGACCACGCCAGCGCAATGAGGCCCAACAGCACCAGATACGGCAGCAACAACCCGCTCAGGCGACGCGCGGCCGCGGACAGGACACAGACGACCAGGTACACGACCATCGTCGCGGCGATGATCGTCCACAATGTGGCGCTGAAACCCGTCCGCCAGATGCCACCGGCAACCGAAATATCGAGGGCCAGCGGCCCGATGGTCGCAGCCAGCAGCAATAACCAGAACAGGAGGCCGCCCGCGGGTTCAATCCCGCCGCGGCGTCCGTACGGCAGCAATGCTGCGGGCAACAGCGTCAAAAGTGCCGCAATGCCCAAAGTGATCGATCCACCCATGGGCACATCATACGACCGTCACACGCGCCGGTCACTTGCACGGCTACGTGACCCGCACATTTCCATGTTCGGCTGATTTGGGCGCGACGCCTTGGCAAGGCATAGGCGTGCGACTAACGTGCGCCCAGATTTCGCTTGGAGTGGCCAGACGTGCCCGAAACCGTTGCCCTCATTGTCGCCGCCGGCCGCGGGTCCCGCATGCCGGGAGACGTGCCCAAACAGTATCGGCACCTGCATGGACGCGCCATCCTGCGCCACGTGCTTGAGGCATTCGTCGCGCACCCCGGCATCTCTGCGGTCCACACGGTGATTCATCCCGATGATGCCGAGCGGTTTGCCGATGTCAGCCGGGGCCTGAACCTGGGTGTCCCGGTCCCGGGCGGTGAGACCCGGCAGGAGTCCGTGAGAAACGGTCTGGAATCCCTCGCGGCGGAAACATCCCCCGAAAAGGTGCTGATTCATGACGGCGCCCGGCCTTTCGTCTCCCCGGCCCTGATCGATCGCGTGATTGATGCACTCGATCGCTTCGACGGAGCGGTCCCGGCGCTCCCCATGACGGACACGGTCAAACGGGTCAGCGGCGACGCCGTTGTCGGCACCGTCGACCGCAGCGGATTGTTTCGCGCGCAGACTCCACAGGGCTTCCGGTTTCCCGCGTTGCTTTCCGCCCACGGAAAAGCCGCAGAAAACATGGACGGGCAGAGCTTCACCGATGACGCGTCCGTCGCCGAAGCGGCGGGCCTGAGCATCTCCGTCATCGCGGGCGAGGAGAGCAACATCAAGATCACCCATGACGACGATATGGCGCGTGCGGCCGCGTGGTTACGCGGCGCACGCGAAACCCGCGTGGGGTCCGGTTTCGACGTACATGCATTCGGTCCGGGCAACAGCGTGCGTCTGGGCGGGATCGATATCGCGCACAGCCAGGCACTCGCCGGACATTCCGATGCAGACGTCGCACTCCACGCGTTGACGGATGCCATCCTCGGCGCCATCGGCGACGGCGATATCGGCTCCCACTTCCCGCCCTCCGACCCACAGTGGCAGGGTGCGGACTCAAGTCAGTTTCTCGCCCATGCCGCAAACCTCCTGCGCCAGCGAAGCGGCACGCTGGTTCATGCTGACCTGACCATCATCTGCGAGCAGCCGCGCATCGGTGCGCACCGCGACGCCATGCGGGCACGGATCGCTGAAATTCTGGCGATCGATGCGAGCCGTGTATCGGTCAAGGCCACCACCACCGAGGGTCTCGGCTTTACCGGGCGCAACGAAGGCATCGCCGCGCAGGCAAGCGTGACGGTCACAGTTGAGGAAAGCGCATGAGGCCTGATCAGCACACGGAACCGAGCGAGCCCCGGCTCGCGCGGATGCTCTCCACGTGGTTCGGCGCCGGCGACCTGCCCGGCGCGCCGGGCACCTGGGGCTCGATAGCAGCACTACCCTTTGCGATCATCGCGGTCATGATCGGCGGTCAGTTCCTGCTGATGGCCCTGATCCTGATCGGGTTCGTCGTCGGTGTTTGGGCCAGCGGCCGTCTCGCATCGTTCCATCGTCTTCAGGATCCACAACGCGTGGTCATCGACGAGGTGATCGGCATGTGGCTGGCGATCCTGCCGGTGGCATTCGACTGGCGCTTCTATGTGGTGGCATTCGTTCTGTTTCGCTTCGCCGACATCACCAAGCCCTGGCCGCTCAAGAACCTTGAGAAGCTTCACGGCGGGGTTGGCATCATGGCCGACGATATCGGCGCCGGCGTCTATGCCGGTGCACTGACATGGCTCATCGCGGTCTGGCTCGGGACCGCCACCACCCTTCCCACCCTGTTTGGATAGATCGATGTTCGATGCCCAACTCCTCCATGACGCCGCCGAATTGCTGGAAATGTGCCGGCGGGCCAAACTCAAGGTCGCGACCGCGGAATCCTGCACCGGCGGCCTGATCGCGGGCTGCCTGACGGAAATCGCCGGGTCATCCGATGTGGTCGAGCGTGGCTTTGTGACCTATTCGAACGAGGCCAAGATGGAGATGCTGGGCGTGCCGAAGATGCTGATCACCCTGCATGGTGCGGTCAGTGAACAGGTCGCCCGCGCCATGGCCGAGGGGGCGCTAGCCAAATCCCTGGCGGACATCACGATTTCTGTCACCGGCGTCGCGGGCCCTGGAGGCGGTACGAAAGACAAACCCGTCGGTCTCGTGCATTTCGCCTGCGCGGGGCGAGGACGGCCGACGATCGCCCATCATGAAGTCTTCCCGGGCGACCGCGCGGACGTGCGGGATTCGACCGTTCAGACCGCCTTCACGATCCTACGCCGCACCGTGCAGGGGAAAATCTGATCCGATCACTGCATCAGGAGAAGTCATGTCGGACGACGACGTAAACAAATCAGCCTTCGACAGCCGGGATTTCTCGGCCATCTTCGATCACGCCTCGATCGGCGTCCGGGATATCAAGCGTGCCGTCGCGTTCTATCAGCCGACCCTCGCCACGCTCGGCCTCGAAATCGTCATGGACAAGGGGTTTGCCGTCGCCTTCGGCAACGGCAGTGGCCGCCAATGGCTGTGGATCAGCGAGCCCATCGACAAGGACACGGACGTGGTCGCGAACAATGGCGCGCATTTCGCGCTGATCGCGGAGTCCCGGTCGACGGTGCGGGCCTTCCACACGGCGGCCATGGCGAACGGCGGACGCGAGGACGGTGCGCCGGGGCTTCGGCCCGAGTACATCCCGACCTATTACGGCACGTTCGTCATGGATCCAGACGGCAACAAGATCGAGGCTGTCTGCCGACGGCCCGAAGACGATTAACCCGCGTCGGCCCGGGAACGACTAAATCGGCCTGGAGACCACGGGCTCATAAAGCTCGGCGGCGCGCTTCTCGAATGCACCGACCATCCGACTGACCGCTTCGTGGAACAGCGTGCCGATTATCTTTTCGAGGATGCGGCTGCGGAATTCGAACTCCACATAGAAATCGATCTCACAGGCACCGTCCTCGCGCGGGACGAAGATCCAGTGGTTGCGCAGGAACTTGAGCGGCCCGTCCACATACTCGACATCGATCCGGGCATGCTCTGCGTCATGCCCTGGCGTCAGCGTGACTTTGGACGTGAACCGTTCGCGGATCAGCTTGAACCCGATCACCAGGTCGGACCAGATGATCGAATGCTCGGTTGTGTCTTCCCGTTTCCGGTTTCGCGCGGCGATGCACCACGGCAAAAACTCGGGATAGTCCTCGATATCACCGACCAGCGTGTAGAGCTGGTCGGGGGTGTAGGGAAGAACTCGGTTTTCCTTGTGAGACGGCACGCTGAAAAGGTCTTTTCTGTTAACCCGCAGCGGCCAGCTTGGCCTCGCGGGCATCGCGCAACTTCGCGAAATCGTCACCCGCATGATAGCTCGAACGTGTGAGCGGCGTGGCCGAGACCAGGAGGAAACCCTTGCCCCGCGCCATCTTGGCGTAACCCTCGAACTCGTCGGGCGTGACGAACTTGTCGATCCGGGCGTGCTTCGGTGTCGGCTGCAGATACTGGCCGATTGTCAGGAAGTCGACATTCGCCGCGCGCAGGTCATCCATCACCTGGCCCACCTCTTCGCGGGTCTCGCCAAGGCCGACCATCAACCCCGACTTGGTGAAGATGCTCGGCACCTTCTCCTTGATCCGGTGCAACAGGTCCAGGCTGATGAAATAACGCGATCCCGGGCGGATCGTCGGATAGAGCCGCGGCACGGTTTCAAGATTGTGGTTGAACACGTCGGGCGGGTCCTGGGCCAGCACGTCGATGGCGCCCGGCTTGTCCTTGAAATCAGGCGTCAGGATTTCGATGGTGGTGCCTGGTGCCGATGCGCGCAGCGCCCGCACGACCTGGCCGAAATGATCCGCGCCGCCGTCTTCCAGGTCGTCACGATCAACTGACGTCAGCACCACATGTTCAAGCGCCATGCCGCCGACGGCCACGGCGACATTCGCGGGCTCGTTCGCGTCGAGAGGCTTCGGAACGCCGGTCGCCACGTTGCAGAACGCGCAGGCGCGCGTGCAGGTGTCGCCCATGATCATGATGGTGGCGTGCTTCTTGGCCCAGCATTCGCCGATATTCGGGCAGGCCGCCTCCTCGCAGACCGTCGACAGGTTGAGATCGCGCATCATCTTGCGGGTCTCGTGATAGGCCTTGCTGGTCGGCGCCTTGACCCGGATCCATTCCGGCTTGCGCTGGATCGGATTGTCGGGCCGGTTGCGCTTCTCCGGATGCCGGAGTGCGGCGTCGGTGCGCTTGTCGCGAACGGGTGTGGTGGTCATGGGCTAAAAGTGGATAGTGCGCCCGTAAGCGTCAAGCACGGACTCGTGCATCATTTCGCTCAGGGTCGGATGCGGGAAGACGGATTCCATCAGTTCGTGCTCGGTCGTCTCGAGGGTCTTGGCGATGCCATAGCCCTGGATCAATTCCGTTACCTCGGCCCCGATCATGTGCGCGCCCAGCAACTCGCCGGTGTCTGCATCGAAGATCGTCTTGATCAGGCCCTCGGGTTCGCCCAGCGCGATCGCCTTCCCGTTCCCCTGGAACGGGAAGCGGCCGACCTTGAGCTTGTGACCGGCCGCCTTGGCCGCCGCCTCCGTCATCCCGATAGATGCGACCTGCGGACTGCAATAGGTGCAACCGGGAATGCGGCTGGTATCGAGGGGGTGGACGTCCTTCTGACCGGCGATGCGCTCCACCGCGATGATTCCCTCATGGGACGCCTTGTGGGCCAGCCACGGCGGGCCCGCGACGTCGCCGATTGCCCAAATCCCCGGCTCAGCGGTCTGGCCCCATTCGTCGATGACGATATGAGATTTCTCGACAACCACCTTGGTGTCTTCGATGCCGATATTCTCGACATTGCCGACGATCCCGACCGCCATGATGACGCGCTCGGCATCGATATTCTGGAACTTGCCGTCCTTCTCGATCGTCGCCGTCACCTTGTCGTGCTGCTTGTAGAGCGACTTCACGGTCGCCCCGGTGATCAATTTCATGCCCTGCGCTTCAAACGCCTTGGCCGCGAGTCCGGAGATTTCCTCGTCTTCCACCGGCAACACGCGGTCGAGAACCTCAACCACGGTCACCTCTGCGCCCAGCGTGCGATAGAATGAGGCGAATTCGATGCCGATCGCACCGGAGCCGACGACCAGCAGAGATTTCGGGAATGTCTCCGGCACCATCGCCTCGCGATAGCTCCAGATCTGCTCACCATCCGCCTCCATGCCGGGGATGTTACGGGCCCGCGCACCGGTGGCCAGCAGAACGTTCTTGGCCGAGACGTCGGCGACCTTCTTGCCATCCTTCTCGACCACGACCTTGTGGGCGCCGGGCTTACCGCCGGCGAGCTTTCCCCAGCCGTCGATCACCTCGACCTTGTTCTTCTTCAACAGGAAGCCAACCCCCTGATTGAGTTGGTTTGCGACTCCGCGCGAACGTTCCACGACCTTCTTGAGATCGAACGACACGTTGTCGGCCTTCAGCCCATAGGCCTCGGCGTTCTTCATGTAGTGATAGATTTCCGCGGTACGCAGCAGGGCCTTGGTCGGGATACAGCCCCAGTTGAGGCAGATGCCACCGAGATGATTGGCCTCGATCACCGCCGCCTTCATGCCGAGCTGCGCGGCACGAATCGCCGCGACGTAGCCCCCGGGCCCGCCACCGACCACAACCAGATCGAATTTCTTGTCCGCCATTGGTTCAACCTCGAAGGTTTCGGCTCACGCGAATGCGCCGCCGAGAAGAAACTGGACTACAGGAGGAGCCCGAGGGGCTCTTCGATGAGGCTCTTGAGCGCCGCCAGATACTCGGCCCCGATGGCGCCATCGAGGGCCCGATGATCGACCGACAGAGTCAGGGACATGACCGTCGCAACGGCCAGCTCACCGTCATGCACCACCGGGCGCTGTTCGCCCGCTCCGACCGCCAGGATTGCGCCCTGGGGCTGATTGATGACGGCGTCGAACTGCTTCAACCCGTACATGCCCAAATTGGAGATGGTGAACGTGCCGCCCTGGAACTCTTCCGGCGCCAGCCTGTTGTCGCGGGCACGCGCGGCAAGATCGGCCATCTCGGACGAGATCGCCTTCAGACCCTTGCCCTCGGCGCCTCGAACGATCGGCGTGATCAAACCATCGTCAATCGCGACGGCAACCGAGATGTCGGCCCGCTTGTAGAGGCGCACACCCTCGCCGGACCAGCCGGCATTGGCGCGTGGCACCTCGATCAGGGCGGCTGCCACGGCTTTGATGATCATGTCGTTGACCGAAATCTTGAACTCGCCGTCCTTGGCACGGGCGTTCAGATTCTTGCGTGCCTCCAGCAGCCGGTCGATCTCGCAATCGACCGTCAGATAGAAATGCGGGACCTGCTGTTTGGATTCCGTCATCCGCTCGGCGATTACCTTGCGCATGTTGGACAGCGGCAGAACCTCGTAAGGCGCGTCGCCCTCGACCGAAACAATTGCCGCCGAGGCACCAGAGGGAGCGCCGGTCGCAGACGCGCCCGAGAAATTCTCAATGTCCACCTTCACGATGCGACCGTTCGGGCCGCTGCCGGTGACCTGGCTCAGGTCGACCCCCTGTTGGACCGCGAGCCTGCGGGCCAACGGACTGGCCATGATGCGGCCCCCCGATGCTGCGGGAGAAGCTGCGGGAGATGCCACCGGAGCAGGTGCCGCCGCCGGTGCAGGTGCCGCTGCGGCGACTGGTGCAGCAACAGCAGGTGCATCCGCCGCGGGTGCGGGTGCTACCGCACCGCCCCCTGCGTCGAACCCGTCCAGAGCTGACTCGTCCTCACCGTCCTCGAGCAGGATCGCGATGGGCGTGTTGACGGCGACTTCCTCTGCGCCTTCGGCGATCAGGATTTTCGCAAGCACACCCTCATCGACGGATTCGACCTCCATGGTCGCCTTGTCGGTCTCGATTTCGGCGATGACGTCGCCCGGTGCTACGGCATCCCCCTCGGCCTTGAGCCAGCGCGCGAGGTTGCCTTCGGTCATGGTCGGCGACAACGCAGGCATGAGAATGGAAATTGGCATCAGTGCTTCCCCTAGATACGGTCCGAGTCAAAACGGTGTGTCCGGATCATATCTCCGGTCCCGATTATGCGTGTTGCGAGTTGGGCGGTCATTGACGCCATTTGCGCAACGTTCTGCTTCAACCTTTCCGGTTCCTGACAGCTTATGCCAAGCCCCGGCTGATCTCCGACGCGCAACGCGTCAGTCCTTGTAACAAACACGTTTGGCCGCCGCGGCGATTTTTTCCACCTGCGGCAGAGCCAACTTCTCGAGATTGGCCGCATACGGCATCGGCACATCCTCGCCAGTAACACGAACAACCGGCGCATCAAGATAATCGAACGCGTCTTCCATCATCCGCATGCCGATTTCCGCGCCGATGCCGGCGAACGGCCAACCTTCCTCGACGGAGACGATCCGGTTCGTGCGCTTTACGGATTCGATGACGGTCTCGGTGTCGAGCGGCCGGATGGAGCGCAAGTCGATGACCTCCGCTTCAATCCCCTCGGCAGCCAGCATTTCTGCCGCCTCAAGCGCCCGGCCGACCATCAGCGAAAAGGCGGTGATGGTCACGTCCCCACCTGCGCGAACGATTTTCGCCCGACCGATGGGCACCGTGTAGTCATCGTCGTCCGGCACATCGAAGGTGGTGCCATAGAGCATTTCGTTTTCAAGGATGAGAACCGGGTTGGGATCGCGGATCGCCGACTTCAGCAGCCCCTTGGCATCCGCCGCCGTGTAGGGCGCCACAACCTTGAGGCCCGGGACGTGTCCGTACCAACTCGCATAACACTGTGAATGCTGTGCACCGACGCGCGATGCCGCGCCATTCGGGCCGCGGAACACGATGGGCACGTCCATCTGGCCACCGGACATGTAGAGCGTCTTCGCCGCGGAATTGATGATCTGGTCCATCGCCTGCATGGCGAAATTGAAGGTCATGAATTCCACGATCGGCCGGAGGCCATGATAGGCAGCGCCGACACCCATGCCCGCGAAGCCCTGCTCCGTGATCGGCGTGTCGATCACCCGGCGCTCACCGAATTCCTCGAGCAGGCCCTGGCTGACCTTGTAGGCGCCCTGATACTGGGCGACTTCCTCGCCCATCAGGAACACCTTGTCGTCCCGGCGCATTTCCTCCGCCATGCCGTCGCGAAGCGCCTCGCGCACGGTCATCTCGACGGTCGCACCATCGTAATCGACTTCGGCCGGTGGCGTGGCTGCGACCGGGGCTGACGGCACGTCGTCAGCAGCAGGTGCGGATTGCGCTTGCGGTGGACTGTCGGCCACCGGCGCATTGTCCGTGGTGGCCGCGACGTCATCAATATCCGATGCGCTCTCGCCTTCTGACAGGATCACCGCGATCGGCGTGTTCACCGCCACGTCCTCGGCGCCCTCCGCAACCAGGATCTTGCCCAGCGTGCCCTCGTCGACGGCTTCGACCTCCATGGTCGCCTTGTCGGTTTCGATCTCGGCGATCACATCACCCGGTGAGATGCTGTCACCTTCGGATTTGAGCCAGCGTGCGAGGTTGCCCTCGGTCATGGTCGGCGAAAGCGCCGGCATTAGTACCTGGATCGGCATATCAATTGTCCTCCCTGTCCCGCGCCGGGGTCAGGCTTCAATCAGAATGTCGGTGTAAAGCTCGGACGGATCGGGCTCGGGGCTTTCCTGGGCGAAGTCCGCCGCCGCATTGACCCGTTCACGCACGCTGCGATCGATCGCCTTGAGGGCATCTTCATCCGCAACCTTGTGCGCAATCAGAACGTCCTTGAGGGTCTCTATCGGATCCTTCTCGGTCCGCATCTTCTGGACCTCTTCCTTGGTCCGGTACTTGGCCGGGTCGGACATGGAGTGACCGCGATACCGGTAGGTCTGCATTTCCAGGATGAACGGCCCCTTCCCGGAACGCACATGCTCGACGGCTTTCTTGCCACCCTCAAACACCTTGACCACATCCATTCCGTCGACCTGGGCGCCGGGAATGCCGTAGGCGCAACCGCGGTTGTAGAGATCAGGCTGCGCCGAGGCGCGCTCGACCGAGGTTCCCATGCCGTAGCGGTTGTTCTCGATGACGTAGATGATCGGCAAATCCCAGAGCGCGGCCATGTTGAAGGATTCGTAGACCTGCCCCTGATTGACGGCGCCGTCGCCGAAATAGTCCAGGCAGATGCCGTTATCGCCCTTATATTTATGGGAAAATGCGATGCCTGTTCCGAGCGGCACATTGGCGCCGACGATGCCGTGGCCACCGTAGAAATTCTTTTCCTTGGAGAACATGTGCATCGAGCCGCCCTTGCCGCGCGAGTAACCTCCCTCGCGGCCCGTGAGCTCGGCCATCACGCCGTTCGGATCCATTCCGCATGCGAGCATGTGGCCGTGATCGCGATAGGTGGTGATGACGGAATCCTGTGTCTGAAGGGTCGCCTGCATGCCGACCACAACGGCCTCCTGACCGATATAAAGATGGCAGAAGCCGCCGATCAGACCCATGCCGTACATCTGGCCGGCCTTTTCCTCGAACCGGCGGATCAAAAGCATCTCGCCGTAGAGTTCGAGCAGTTTTTCAGAGCTGTACGACTTGTAGTCCGGTTTGTCGGACGCGGCGGATTTCTTTCGTGGGGAAGCCCCCTTCGATGCCGACCGATTGCCTGTCCGTGACGATTTCGTGGCTGGCTTTCGCGCCATCACACTCTCCCCCTACAACATTGATCGGCGTCTTTCGCCTTCTCGACAAGTAGGCGAAAAGGCCAATTCCGACAAGTGCGGAAACGGCAAAAGACGTGTAATTTCAGGGAAAAAGACCTAATTTACCGACATTCAGTTAATTAGGCCTGACTGGCGCGAAACAATCGAACGCCAGAGGGCATCGAGTGTCGCGGATATTGCGCAGGAAAAACTACTCGAGGATAACAATCTCGTTCGGATGCGCGAAATTGAGCATCACCCTGGCGCGCTCCTCAAGCATATCGGGATCGAGATTGTCGGGCCGCAACAATGCCACGCGGGCATCGAGCCGGGTCCGCTCGATCTCCAGTGCCGCATGCACCGTATGCGCCTGCTCGACCTTTGCGCGGAGCTGCAGCAACGACAACAAACCGTGGTCGCCCTGAACCGTATGGTAGGAGAAATAGGCGAGCAGCAGCGCGCCGATGATGGGCCAGAGGGCGCTGCGGGCGCGAGTTCGAATTTCGTCGAGTACTGCCATACACGCAACGAATCACAGGCCGAGTCGCACCGTCAACTTCGAATTGTTCTTAATATTCAATTCTTTGCGCAGAATGAGGCTTCTGTTGCAAAAGTGACTCAGAGTTCTCGTTTTGGACTCATCGGTCGCACCGGATCATGCCGGTCGCCGCAAACCCGGACGGTCTAACGGAGGACCGAACGGCCGGCATAACCGGCGGCCGGGCCCAACGCTTCCTCGATCCGGATCAACTGGTTGTACTTGGCGAGCCTGTCGGAGCGGCTGAGCGAACCGGTCTTGATCTGTCCGCAATTGGTAGCAACCGCGAGATCGGCGATCGTTGCATCCTCAGTCTCGCCGGAGCGGTGGGACATCACCGACGTGTAAGATGCCTTGTGGGCAGTCTCGACCGCGTCGAGCGTCTCGGAGAGCGTGCCGATCTGATTGACCTTGATCAGGATCGAATTCGCCGCACCTTTTGCGATGCCGTCGCGCAGGCGCACCGGATTGGTGACAAACAGGTCATCGCCGACCAGCTGGACCTTGTCACCGATCGCTTGCGTCAGTGCGACCCAGCCGTCCCAATCATCTTCCGCCATGCCGTCTTCGATGGACGTTATCGGGTAGCGCGCACACAGATCTGCCAGGTATTCGACCATGGCACCGGAATCGAGCGACTTGTTTTCGCCCGCCAGCTCGTAGGCCCCATCGACATAGAATTCGGTCGCCGCGGAATCCAGCGCCAGCACAACGTCATCGCCGGGCTTGTAGCCGGCAACTTCGATGGATTTGCAAATAAACCCAAGCGCTTCGTCCGCACTCTTCAGGTTCGGTGCAAATCCACCCTCGTCGCCTACGTTGGTACCGTGTCCGGCATCTGAGAGTTGCTTCTTAAGTGTTTGAAATATTTCCGATCCGACCCGAACGGCATCCGCCATATTGGCGGCCCCAACCGGCATGATCATGAACTCCTGAATATCGATCGGGTTGTCGGCATGGGCGCCGCCGTTGACGATGTTCATCATCGGCACCGGCAGGGTCCGGGCATGGCTTCCGCCGACATAGCGATAGAGGGGCAACCCCGCGTCCTCGGCCGCCGCCTTGGCCACCGCCAGGGACACACCGAGGATCGCATTCGCCCCAAGCCGGCCCTTGTTCTCGGTGCCGTCGAGGTCGCGCATCAGTTGATCGATATGCTCCTGTTCGTCGGCGTCGAGCCCGGACAGCGCCTCAAACAGCTCCGTGTTGACGGCCTCTACGGCGCCCAGCACGCCCTTCCCGCCATAGCGGGCCGGATCTCCGTCGCGGCGCTCCACGGCTTCATGTGCACCGGTTGACGCCCCTGACGGCACACCGGCGCGGCCAAAGGCCCCGCTCTCGAGCATGACATCCACTTCGACGGTGGGGTTTCCGCGGCTGTCGAGAATTTCGCGGCCGATAATATTGACGATGGCGCTCATCGTGAAATCCGTTTGTTCGTGGGTTGGGTCAGGTAATCGAGACCGGGTTCGCTTTCGCGATACGGTCGATTTCGAGCAAGGTTTCGACAATCCCGGGCAGATCTCGCAGATGGATCATGTTCGGGCCGTCGCTGGGCGCGTTGTCCGGGTCCTCATGGGTCTCCAGGAACACACCGGCGACCCCGATGGCCACGGCTGCGCGCGCCAGCACCGGCGCAAACTCCCGCTGGCCGCCGCTCGACGCGCCCTGCCCGCCAGGCTGCTGCACGGAATGGGTCGCATCGAAAATTACAGGGCAGCCGGTCTGGGCGGCCATGATCGGCAGCGAACGCATGTCGGCCACCAGCGTGTTGTAGCCGAAGCTGGCACCGCGCTCGCAGACCAGGACGTTGTCATTGCCGGCCTCGAAGGCCTTGCTGACAACATTCTTCATATCCCAGGGCGCCAGGAACTGGCCCTTCTTGATGTGCAGCACGCGCCCGGTCCGGGCCGCCGCAACCACGAGGTCGGTCTGGCGGCACAGAAATGCCGGTATTTGCAGGACGTCCGCGACTTCGCCGACCTTGGCGCACTGGTCTGCATCATGCACATCGGTCAGGATCGGCAGGCCGGTCACCTCCCGGATCTCGGCCATGATGGGAAGGCTCTGGTCTATCCCGAGGCCGCGCTCCGTCTTGATCGACGTCCGGTTCGCCTTGTCGAAGCTCGTCTTGTAGATGAGCCCGATCCCGAGCCGCTCCGCCATTTCCTTGAGCGCAGCGCTCATTTCAAGCCCATGGGCGCGGGATTCCAGCTGACACGGGCCGGCAATAAGGGTCAGTGGCAAATCACCGCCAAGGGTGACATCGCCGACACGGACATGCCGCATTTCAACCATCGCTCAGACCAACCGGGATTGATCGAGAGCCGCCGCCACAAAGGATTTGAACAGCGGATGGGGATCGAATGGCTTGGATTTTAACTCAGGGTGGAATTGCACGCCGATGAACCAGGGATGGTCATCAAGCTCAATCGTTTCGGGCAGCAGGCCATCAGGCGATGTACCGGAAAACGTCATGCCTGCTTTCTCCAGTATTTCCCGATAGTTGATGTTGACCTCGTAGCGATGACGATGGCGCTCGGCGATATCGTTCAGGCCGTAAATTTCAGCGATATGGGTCCGCTCCGTCAGGCTGGCGGGATAAGCACCCAGCCGCATGGTGCCGCCCATATTGTCGCCCGAAGCGCGCTGCTCGGTCTCTTCACCGCGTTGCCATTCCGTCATCAGCCCCACGACCGGGTCTGCACAAGGCCCGAATTCCGTCGAACCGGCGCCGGACAGCCCGGCCAGGTTACGCGCCGCCTCGATCACGGCCATCTGCATGCCGAAGCAGATGCCGAAATAGGGGACGTTGTGCTCCCGCGCGAACTGAACAGCCTTGATCTTGCCTTCCGCGCCGCGCTCCCCAAACCCGCCGGGGACCAGGATTCCATGAACCCCGTTCAAATGCTCAACGGTGTCTTCCGTGTCGAATATTTCCGAGGCAATCCAGTCGAGATTGACCCGCGCATGGTTGGCAATGCCGCCATGGACCAGCGCTTCGGAGAGTGACTTGTAGGCGTCGGGAAGATCGGTGTACTTGCCCACGACCGCGATATTGACCTCGCCATCGGGAACACGAATCCGGCTGACGATGTCGTGCCAGGAGTCCAAGTTTGGCTCCTTGCTGGCATCAATCTTAAAGTGACTGAGGACCTGGGTGTCGAAGCCTTCCTGGTGATATTCGCCCGGCACCTGATAGATCGTGTCGATATCGATCGCGGGGACCACGGCTTCGGGGCGAATGTTGCAGAAAAGCGCGATCTTGTTGCGCTCACCGTCCGGAATCGGGCGGTCACAGCGGCACAGAAGCACATGCGGCCGGATACCGACCCGCTGCAGCTCCATCACGGAATGCTGGGTCGGCTTGGTCTTGAGTTCACCGGAAGCCGAGAGATAGGGCACCAGGGTCAGATGCACGAACATCGCCCGTTCGGCGCCCAGTTCGTTGCCCAGCTGGCGGATGGCCTCGAGGAACGGCAGGCTTTCGATATCGCCGACTGTGCCGCCGATCTCGCAGATCACGAAATCCTCGCCATGCAAATCGGCCGTGACGAATTTCTTGATCGCGTCAGTCACATGGGGAATGACCTGGACCGTGCCGCCCAGATAGTCACCGCGCCGCTCACGGCCAAGCACATCGGAATATATCCGGCCGGTCGTGACGTTGTCTGATTGGGTCGCCGCCACCCCCGTGAACCGCTCGTAATGCCCAAGATCGAGATCGGTTTCGGCCCCGTCATCCGTGACGTAGACCTCGCCATGCTCGAAGGGGCTCATCGTACCCGGATCGACGTTCAGGTAAGGGTCCAGTTTGCGAACGCGCACGCTGTAACCACGCGCCTGAAGAAGCGCACCCAGCGCCGCAGACGCCAGCCCCTTACCCAGAGAGGAAACGACACCACCCGTAATGAAAATAAACCGTGTCGCCATGGTTACCTTGTACTCAATTGAACGCGGCCCGCCAAAGGGGATTCATCCACAATCGACAAGCTGTTGAGATACCGGCATTTGGCAGAGAAAAAGGCGGCCTGAAAGCCGCCTTTTGAAATCGACTCGGGACGCCGCGCCATCTACTCGGTCGTCGGAACCGTTGGGGTCGTCGGCACGGCCGGTTGCGCCGGCACCGGCGTCATCGTCTCACCATGCGCAGGTGCGGCCTCATTGACGATCGAGCCTGTGCTGCCGCCGCCATTGGCGAGGATCGCAAGGCCGATGCTTGTCACCATGAAGGCTGCTGCGAGCATGCCGGTGGAACGGGTCAACAGGTTGGCTGTCTGGCGATTGCCCAACAATCCACCCATGCCGCCACTCGCGCCGCCGCCACCGCCACCGCCGCCGCCGCCAAGACCGCCGAGGCCGCCTTCGGACTTCTGCATCAGCACGACACCGACAAGTGCCACGCCAATCAGCATGTGAATGACCAGTATGATGGTTTCCATAGTCTCGGCCGATTCTCGTATGCGCGGTGCCGACCTTTCGCCGCACCGCAACTGCTTGGCGGGTATTTAGTCGGTTGTGCGCCGCAATTCCAGTCCCAATGCTGTCAATTGCCTATGACGCGTCGGCGGCGGCAATCGCCAGGAAGCTTTCGGCATCCAGGCTGGCGCCACCAATCAGTCCACCATCGACATTCGCGACGGCCAGCAACGGACCTGCATTCTCGGGCTTCATGGAGCCTCCATAAAGCAGACGAATGGCCGCAGCTTCGCCGCCCAGGGCAGCTCCCAGGGTCGTGCGGATGTGCGTATGGGCCGCTTCGACTTCTTCCAGGGTCGGTGTCCGGCCGGTCCCGATCGCCCAGACCGGCTCGTAGGCAACCACCGTGTTCGTGCCGGAAACGCCGCTGTCTGGCAGCGACCCGCCCAGCTGTGCACTCAGAACATCGAGTGTCCGGCCGGCATCGCGCTCCGCCTCGGTCTCGCCGATGCAGACAATGGCAATCAATCCAACCCCGTGCGCCGCGACGGTTTTCGCCCGGACACGCGCATCGCTCTCATCCAGACCATGACGGCGCTCGGAATGACCCAGAATCACATGGCTCGCACCCGCATCGCCGACCATCGCCGCCGACACGTCGCCGGTAAAGGCGCCGCTTTCCGCCTCATGACAATCCTGACCGCCCACCGCGACATCCGTATCTGCGAGCGCCTCGGCAACGGATCGCAGGATCGTCGCGGGCGGACAAACCAGCAGATCGCAGCTCGCCCCGTTCGCCTTCGCACTGATCGCACGTGCCAGTGCGACGCCATCGGTCGCCAGCATGTTCATCTTCCAGTTTCCGGCGATCAGTTTCTTCAGCGCGGCCATATCTTCACCAAATTGTTGCTTTTCATTGCGTTAGCAGGCCACTACATCGGCCAGAAGGTGCTCTAGCATAGCCGCGAACGCGCCGCCAACCGGCCCCGAACGAAAGGTCGGGTCCGGCGCTTGAGACACCGGATCGCGATCACTATCATGCGCCGCCCGCAGACGGGCTGCGGACCCGAACCAACTGGTGACAACAAAATGCTCGAATCCCTCCGGAATTTTTCCAAAAGCTGGATCATGCGTGGCGTGCTGCTCGCGCTCGCCGCGACCTTTGTCCTGTTCTTCGGGACCGATTTCGGCGGCGGCGGCGGACATGGCGGCGGGGCACGCTCCGGCGCGGCTTCGGTCGTCGAGGTCGGCGACACCAACTTCACGGTCCATCAGGTCGGGCGCGAGTTCAACGACCAGATTCAGCGGGCCGCGCAGTTTACCGGCCAGCAGCTCGACGCGCAGACCGCCATTCAGGCCGGCCTTCTCGATCAGGCCATCGCCCAGCTTGTGACCCGCTCCCTGTTTGACCAGGCAGCCCAGGACCTGGGAGTCACCACATCCATCAATGCCGCCGCGACGGCGATCCGCGCCCTACCCCAGTTCCAGGGACAAAGCGGTCGTTTCGAGCGCGCTCAGTTCGAACGTTTCCTGCTGCACAACAATCAGACGGAAGACCAGTTCGTCTCGCAGGTGCGCCTGGATCTCCTGCGCACGCAATATATCGATACGATCCGAAATGCCGTCGCCGCTCCGGCGCCGCTGACCGACGCCATCTTCAAACGCCGCGGCGAACGCCGGGTCGCCGAACTCGTCATCGTACCGCCGCGCCCCGATGCGCGCGTGAGCGAGCCCGACGCGGCCCAGCTCATCAGCTTCTATGAGGCCAACAAGGAGGCGTTCCAGACGCCCGCATTCCGGGTCGCGTCCGTCGCCAGCATGGATGTGGAAACGCTGGCCAAGGAAATCGTCATCCCCGAAGAGGATCTTCGCGAGGAATATGCGCTGCGCGGCAACGCGTTCGAGCAACCCGAAATTCGCGACGTTTCGCAGGCCACGTTCCTGTCGCGCGAGGATGCCCAGCGCGCGGTTGTCCTGATCCAGGGCGGCAAGACCTTCGCGCAGGCTGCCGAAGAGGTCTCCGGCCTGCCGCCCGTCGATCTCGGAAGCGTGCGCCCGGTCGACGTGCCGGTCGCCGAACTGGCCGACGCCGCCTTCGGCCTGGCCGTCGACGTGATCAGCACACCGATCGAGAGCGATCTCGGCTGGCATCTGGTCGAGGTGCAGAACATTCAGCCGGGCCGGACGATCCCGTTCAACGAGGTGCGTGAAGCCCTGCGCGGCGAGCTGGCGCTGGAAGAAGCGCGCGACGGCATTTTCGACGTCCTCAACGACGTCGAGGACGGGCTCGCGGGTGGCGCGTCCCTCGAAGAGGTGGCGCGCGACAGCAATCTGACCACCACCCGCATCAACGGCGTGGCACGCACGGGTCATCTGCGCACCGAGCAGGCAGACCCGGACGGCGCCGTTACGGCCGAACTGGTCCAGCGCCTGTTTACCATCGATGCCACGGGTATCGCCGAGACGATCGAGGGCCGCGACGGCGGGTTCTCGGTGGTCCGTCTCGATGAGATCATCGCGCCGCGCATCCCGTCCGTCGATGCGGTGCGCGAACAGGCGATCACAGCCTGGAAAGCCGAGCGCGTCAGTGCGCTTGCCGAGGAGACGGCGCAGAAGATCGCTGACCGTGCACGCGGTGGCGAAAGCCTCGAGACGCTGGCGGGCGAATTCAAGGCGCGCTTCGAGCGCACTCCCGCCTTCGACCGGACTGGTGACGGCTCGACCATTTCCACCGAACTGATCGCGTCGGTGTTCGAGGCGTCGCGCGGCGAAGTCATTTCGCAGCTCCTGTCCAACGGCGCGGCGGTGGCCAAGCTGATCGACATCGAGCCCGCCGACATGACCGACCCGGCACGCGACGAAATGGCCAACGTGCTGACCGGGCAGATCGCCAACGATCTGGTGACTCAATTGTCGATCGCATTGCAGAACGAAATCGGTGTCGAAGTGGACCGGGCCGCACTCGAAGACGCGTTCCAGCCCCAATGATCTGCCCCCCGATGATCTGCCTCCCAAATATCTGCCGGTGACAGCCAAGTGACCTTGCAAACCGCAACCGATACAGAGTCCTTCGCCGCGCGCTACGCCAACGGCGAGCCGCAGCTCGTCTGGACGGAACTGGTTGCCGATCTCGAGACGCCGGTTTCGGCCCTCCTCAAACTCGCCGACGATGAGAAGCATTCGATCCTGCTGGAATCGGTCGAGGGCGGCGCGGTTCGCGGCCGCTATTCGATTCTGGCCTTTGCACCGGACCTGATCTGGCGATGCACCGGCGAGAATGCGGAGATCAACCGCAACGCGCGCACGTCACTCGACAATTTCGAACCCATGGAAGGCCGCAGTCTCGACACCCTGTCGGCGCTCGTCGATGAATGCCGGATCGAGATCCCGCCGGAACTCCCGCCGATGGCGGCCGGGCTGTTCGGCTATTTCACCTATGACGCCGTGCGCCTCATGGAGCGCCTGCCCGACGACAATCCCGATACGATCGATATCCCGGATTCGGTATACATCCGGCCGACCATCATCGCGGTCTTCGACAATGTCGCGGACAAGGTCACCCTCGTCACCCCGGTCTGGCCCGCGCCGTCGATCGATGCCGACAGTGCCTACGCCGACGCCAGTGCACGGCTCGACACGGCCGTTGCCGGCTTTGACCGCGGGGTCCCCCGCATCGCCAGCGTGCCCGAAGGGTCCGAGATCGAGATTACCCCGGTCTCGAACCGCAGCCAGGCCGAGTATCACGCGATGGTCGAGGCGGCGAAGGAATATGTCCGCGCCGGCGACGTCTTCCAGGTCGTCCCGTCACAGCGCTTCAGCTTCCCGTTCGACCTGCCACCCACCGCGCTGTATCGCTCGCTGCGGCGGCTCAATCCCTCCCCGTTCCTGTTCGTCCTCAATGTCGGGGACTTCTCCCTCGTCGGATCGAGCCCGGAAATTCTCGTCCGCCTGCGCGACGGCACGGTCACGATTCGCCCCATCGCCGGCACCCGGCCGCGCGGCGCCACGCCGGACGCTGATGAAGCGCTGGCCGAGGAACTGCTCGCCGACCCCAAAGAACTGGCCGAACATCTGATGCTGCTCGATCTCGGTCGCAACGATGTGGGGCGCGTGTCGGAAATCGGCACCGTCGAGGTCACGGAAGAATTCACGATCGAACGCTACAGCCACGTCATGCACATCGTCTCCAACGTGCAGGGGCGCGTGAAACCGGGCACCCGCGCGGTCGATGCGTTGGCTGCGGGTTTCCCCGCCGGAACCGTGTCGGGGGCGCCGAAAATCCGGGCGATGGAGATCATCGACGAGCTGGAATCAGAGCGCCGCAGTTTCTACGCGGGCTCTGTCGGGTATTTCGCGGCCGACGGCAGCATGGATACATGCATCACGCTGCGCACGGCGCTGATCAAGGACGGCATGATGTATGTTCAGGCCGGCGGCGGCGTGGTCGCGGATTCAGACCCCGAGGCCGAGTATCAGGAAAGCCAGAACAAGGCCCGCGCCCTGATCCGGGCAGCCGAACAGGCCCACCGCTTCGTCAACTAGTCAGGTTAGGCCGGCTGACCAACCTCGATACCGATTTTCTCGTCATACGCCACGAAGGCGTTCTCCATGCCGAGTAGCACCCGGGTGATGTTGAAGTACGGCGTCATGAACAACGGCCCGTCCTTAATCTCTTCCCACATGCAGTGATAGTCGAACAGCGTCTGGAAGTGACAGATCACGAAGTCCGAGCACTCGCCGCTTAACGCATCCGCGTCGTGCCAGACCACGCCGACTTTTGGATGCGCCGCGATGATTTCCTGAAGCGCCAGCCAGTGGGCGGCGCGTTCCTCGCGCGACAGCTGCAGATAAGTCGGCTCGACCTTCAACTCGACGACGGCAACGGTGACGGGTTCATCGGTCATGCAAAGCCCTCCGATTAATTTATCGCCTGATCAATTATCGGACAGCGTATCACTCGAACGATTGCCAGGCGATGTAAGCTGCCGGTCCTCATGACAGACGCGTCAAAGGGCTAGAAACTAGTTCCGCGCGCGTTCGTTGCCCGCCGCAAGGCGCAGCGCCACGGCGCTAACCGGCACCAGCGCGAAGCCCCGCGCCCGCACATCGGGCAGCCACTCGGCCAGGGCCTCTATTGTCGCATCCTTGGGATGGCCGATCGCGATCGCATGTCCCTGCCGGCGCGCGATTTCCTCGACCTGGTCCAGGGCGGCGCGCACGGCGATCGGCGACGGGTCGTGATCGAGGAACACATCGCGGCGCAGCGCCGGTATTCCCTGCTTCTCCGCTTCGGAATAGGCCACGGTTGCACTCGACGTGCGGCTATCGAGGAACAACAGCCCGCGATCGCGGAGTTTCGTCATCACAGCCGCCATGGATGGCCGATCCGACGTCGCCTTGCTTCCCATGTGGTTGTTGATGCCGACAAATTTCGTGAACTGAGACAGGTTCCAGTCGATCCGCCGGGCCAGCTCTTCCGCCGACAGGCTGGTCAGGAGCGCATTGGGGCCGGGATCCGTGCCGGGCCCGGGTTCCATGGGCACATGCACCAGCAATTCATGACCCGCCGCGCTAGCCGCCGCCGTCTGCGCGTCCAGTTCGCGGCCATAGGCGAGGTAGGCGAGGGTCAGTGGTGCCGGCAGAGCCGTGGTCCGCTCGGATCGCGCCCGGTCGAGCCCCATATCGTCGATCACGACCGCGATCATCGGCTGGCCCGATGCGACGGATACCGGGACGGCATTGCGCAGCCAGGTTTTGACCGATGCGGGCGGGGCCGGTGGCGGAACCACGGCAACTTCCGGTGTGATTTCCGGTGCGGCGGGCGGTGGCGGCAATGCGGGTTCAGGCGGCCGCGTTATGGCGGGGATGGGCGCGGTCGCAATTTGGGGCGGTGGCTCATCACGCCCGGACGGTACCAGCAGCAAAATCGCGGCCAGCGACAAAACAGCAACGGTCAACGCAGCCGCCGTGACCCACACCAGGCCGAGCAGGCGCGGCGCCTTGCCTTTGGCCCTCTGCTTCGCCTTCCGGGCGGGTTTGCGCGGCTTCGGTTTCGCTTTGCGGGCTCGTTGAGCCATCGGGTGGCGACTCGCTTCGTCGTTGGCCCGCCAAAAGGACAGGCAATTGGGGCATGCTTATGACAGATTCGCACGCGCCCTGCTTTGCCGCCGCTTTGCCGCCTCGGACAACGCTGTTATAAGTCTCCGCCCCGTGGCCGGGCGGATTCGGGCCACGAAACAAAGATCAAGAACGCCGGACAACCTGTTGAGATGTTTCTGTTAATCGACAACTACGACAGCTTTACCTACAACCTCGTCCACTTCCTGGGCGAGATCGGGGTGAGCTGTGATGTGCGGCGCAACGACACCCTGACGCCCGAAGAGGCGCTGGCACTCGCGCCCGAGGCGATCGTGATTTCACCGGGACCGTCGGATCCCGATCACGCCGGCATCTGCCTCGAGCTGGTCGCCCGCGCGGCAGACGCGCGGATGCCCGTGCTCGGTGTTTGCCTGGGACACCAGACCATCGGACAGGCGTTTGGCGGCAAGATCATCCGCGCACCGGAGCCGATGCACGGCAAGGTCGATCGCGTGCGTCACGGCGGCCAGAGCCTGTTTCGCGGCCTGCCCAACCCGGTCGAGGCGACCCGATATCATTCGCTCGCCGTAGAGCGCGCCACCCTGCCCGACTGTTTCGAAATCACCGCAACAACGTCCGACGACGTGATCATGGGCCTGAGCCACAAGGAATTGCCGATCCACGGGGTGCAGTTCCACCCCGAAAGCATCGCGACGGAAGCGGGTCACGACCTGCTGGCCAATTTTGTTGAACTTGCGACCGGGCAGCCGGTGGACGCGTATGGCGACGACACGCGCGCCGGAGAGATGATGGCGCTATGAGCTCTGATATGGACGATCTGAAACCACTGATCGGGCGCGTCGCCGACGGCGGGACGCTGGGAGAGGACGAGGCCGAGACCGCCTTCGACATCATCATGTCCGGCAACGCAACCCCGGCCCAGATCGGTGCGTTCCTGATGGCGCTGCGCCTGCGCGGCGAGACCGTGGGCGAGATTACCGGCGCGGCGCGGGCGATGCGGGCCAAGGCCCACATCATCGAGGCCCCCGAGGGCGCGATGGACATCGTCGGCACCGGCGGCGACGGCACCGGTACCCTCAACATCTCCACGGCCTCCGCGATCGTCGTCGCGGGCTGCGGTGTCCCCATCGCCAAGCATGGCAACCGGGCGTTGAGCTCCAAAACCGGCGCGGCGGACGTGCTGACCGAGCTCGGCATCAACATCGATGCCGATTTCGACCTGATCAAGGAATCGATCTGGGAGAACAATCTCGGCTTCCTGATGGCGCCGCGCCATCACAGCGCCATGCGCAATGTCGCCGGGCCCCGCGTCGAAATGGGCACGCGCACGATCTTCAACCTCCTCGGGCCCCTGTCGAACCCGTCACTGGTCAAACGCCAGATGACCGGCGTCTTCGCACCGCAATGGACCGAACCCATGGCCCATGTGCTGGGCAATCTCGGCCTGACCCGCGCCTGGGTGGTGCACGGGTCCGACGGCACCGACGAGCTGACCACCACAGGCCCGTCGCGGGTCTCCGAGCTCAGGGACGGCAAGGTCACGACCTACGAGGTCACCCCGGAAGATGCCGATCTGCCGCGCGGCACACTCGAAGACATCAAGGGCGGCGATCCCGCCTACAACGCTGCGGCCGTCCACGAATTGCTGGACGGCAAGCAGAGCGCCTACCGCAACGCCGTGATCCTCACGGCGGCCGGCTCGCTGATGATTGCCGACAAGGCCGACAATCTGCTCGACGGCGCGAAGATCGCCCGCGAGGCAATCGATTCCGGCGCCGCGCGCGACTGTCTCGCCCGGCTCGTCGAGATCACCAACCGGGGGACGTGACATGGCCGCCGACAAAAGCGACGTCCTGACCAAAATCAACAACGACAAGCGCGAACATATCGCCGCGTGCAAGGCCGAGACGTCGCTGGCCACGCTCGAAGAACGCGCGCGTGCGGCCGGTGAGACCCGCGGTTTCGCGCGCCGGCTGGCAGAACGCGCCGCGGCCGGGCGCTTCGGCCTGATCGCCGAAATCAAGAAGGCGAGCCCGAGCAAGGGGCTGATCCGCGAAGACTTCGACCCGCCGTCGATCGCCAGGGCCTATGAGGCCGGTGGCGCCACCTGCATGTCGGTGCTGACCGATACACCGTATTTCCAGGGCTCCGACGCAGATCTGGTCGCCGCCCGCGCAGCGGTGTCCCTGCCCGCCATCCGCAAGGATTTCATGCTCGATCCCTATCAGGTGGTCGAGGCCCGCGCGCTGGGCGCCGACTGCATCCTGCTGATCATGGCGGGGCTGGAAAACACCCAGGCCGCCGAGCTCTCCGCCGCCGCCCATGAATGGGGCATGGACGTGCTGGTCGAGGTGCACAATGCCGAGGAGCTCGACCGGGGGCTGGAGATCGACAGTGATCTGGTCGGCATCAACAATCGCAACCTGAAGACCCTGACCGTGGATCTGGCGACGACGGAAGAACTCGCGCCGCGGGTGCCGTCCGACCGGGTGCTGGTCTGCGAGAGCGGGCTGTTCACCCCCGATGACCTCGTGCGGATGTCGGGTGTCGGCGCGCGCTGCTTCCTGATCGGCGAATCCCTCATGCGCCAGGACGACATCTCCGGCGCGGTGCGCGATCTGCTGGCACCGGGCGAATCCTTGCAGGAAAGCGCCTGATATGGCCGACAACACCGAACAGGGTGGCGACAAGCTCACCCATATCGACGCGGACGGGAACGCCCGCATGGTCGACGTGTCCGACAAGGACGTGACCCGGCGCACGGCAACGGCCGGTTGCCGCGTGATCATGCAGCCCGAGACCATCGCGCTGATCCGCGACGGCGCGGTCAAGAAGGGCGATGTCCTGTCGATCGCGCGGATCGCGGGCATCATGGGCGCGAAGAAGACCTCAGAATTAATCCCGCTCTGCCATCCCCTGCTGATCAACAAGGCCGACGTGGAGCTGTCCATCGACGACGGCGCCAACGCCGTGGTCATCGAGGCGACCGTGCGGGTCGACGGCAAGACAGGTGTCGAGATGGAGGCGCTGACCGCGGCGACCGTCGCCGCACTGACCGTCTACGACATGGTCAAGGCGGTGGACCGGGGCACCCTGATCACCGATGTCCGCCTGCTGCACAAGGCCGGCGGCAAGTCGGGCACCTACGAGGCCTCGTGAGCAAGCGCCTCACCATGTTCCTGCTCATCGTCGCCGCGCTCGCGGCCCCGGCCGTCGTGGTCGCCGTCGAATGGGCCCGGACGGTGCTTGGGTTTTTCAACCTGAGCCCGGGCACCCTCTACATGCCCAACGGGTTTCTGAGCTTCTACCTGATCACCGCCGCCGCGATGCTAATCGTCGCCGTTCCGATGTCGCGCAGCCCCTTGAGGATCGGCGAGTTGCGCCGCGCCCGATATATTCGAAACGCCCTGATGGTGCTGATCTTCTGGAAGATCATCGACGTCACCATGCTTTCGGGCGGCGTGCCCGATCTGGACAACATGGCGTCCACGCTCGTCCTGTCGCTGGGGACCTTCGCCTACGGCGTCATCGCGGGGCTCGTATTCTGGCGCATCGCCATCAAGCCTCATCGCCTGGACACCCCATCCGAACTGTCGGAAGAGCCAAGCCCGTGACCCAGTCCCTCATGCCTGTGGCCGACGCGCGTGCGCGCATCCTGGCCGATTTGCCGACCATGGCGTCGGAACAGGTGGCGCTCACCGAGGCCCATGGCCGGGTGCTGGCCGCCGACGTGGACGCGCGGGTGACCCAGCCGCCGCTGGCCGTCTCGGCGATGGACGGCTACGCCGTGCGCGCCGAGGACGTCGCCAACGTGCCGGTCGATCTCAAAATTGTGGGCATGGTCCCGGCGGGCGGACGCCATGACGGCGTGGTCGGCCCCGGCGAGACGGTGCGCATCTTTACCGGCGCGGCACTGCCCGACGGCGTCGACGCCATCGTCATCCAGGAAGACACCGACCGGGACGGCGACACCGTTACCATCAAGGAAAGTTCCGCTGCCGGCCGCTATGTGCGCAAGGCCGGCCTCGACTTCGAGACGGGTGACGTGCTGCTGACCGCCGGCACGGTTCTGAGCGCACGCGACATCGGCCTCGCCGCGGCCATGAACCATCCCTGGCTGCAGGTCCGCCGCAGGCCCCGCGTGGCGCTACTCGCCACCGGCGACGAGATCTCCCTGCCCGGCGAGGCGCTGGGCCCGACCAGCATCGTCAGCTCCAACACATTTGCACTCGAGGGCCTGATCCGGGCCGCAGGCGGCGAGCCCGTCACCCTGGGTATCGCGCCCGACGACAAGGCCGCCATCAGCGCGATGGCAGAAGGCGCGCGAGGCGCGGACATGCTGGTCACCACCGGCGGCGCATCCGTCGGCGAGCATGACCTCGTAAAGGACGCGCTGGCGGATATCGGCCTGGAGCTGGATTTCTGGCAGATCGCCATGCGCCCGGGCAAACCGCTGATGTTCGGCCGGCTGGGCGACGTGCCCATGCTCGGATTCCCGGGCAACCCGGTCTCCTCGACCGTGTGCGGCGTGCTGTTCCTGAAGCCGGCGCTGGCGAAGATGCTAGGCACGGACGAGACTGAGCCGGTCTTCGAGACGGCGACACTCGGCGTCGATCTGGGCGAGAACGACCGGCGCGAGGATTACCTGCGCGCGACACTTACACGCGACGGCGACACGCTCGTCGCCGCGCCGTTCCCCAAACAGGACAGCTCGATGTTCTCGCGCCTGGCCGCCGCCGACTGTTTGATCGTTCGCCCGCCCCACGCGCCCGCCGCCAAGGCCGGCGACCCGGTCGCCTTCGTGCGGCTGGGCGATGGGATGTTGCGGATTTAGCTGTGGCACGGAAGAAAAGAGTTAGCCGGACGGAACTCGTCGAACTCCTCTGGCAAAGTCGTTACCCGATCATCGTTCCGGCATACATCCGCGACTACGTCATTACGTTTGTCTTCGTGCTGGCCTGCGCCTGCTTCGGCGGTTGGCTATTGGTCACCGGCCAAAACATGTTCTACGGCCTGATCCTCACGCTGCTTGGCGGGGCCATGGCAATTTTCTGCATCATCACGCTCATCGCGCCGAGCTGGCGACGGATGGTGATTTTCGAAGACCACGCAAGCACGGCCATTGGAAAGATATCTTTCGAGCATGTGGACCAGTTTGAGGGCGGGTATCCCGTTCGAATTCGGTACAAGGCAAAGAGCAGTCTGGGTCGGTTGCGCAACGGCCTGCGGCTCACGAAAACTCTCCCGGCACGATATGTCGTCGGCGCGTATGGTCTGGCGCACCTCCTCAACCGGGCACTGGATGATTATCGCGCCCGCCAGGACGAGCTTGGTTGACGAGTCAAAAGAACATCACTAGAACATGCGTCGATGTTTGCGGTTTGTTCCATATATTGTGGTACTGCCGCACGTAGATAACGGACCGAGTTTTGGGGGCCCAGACCACATGTTGACGCGCAAGCAGCACCAGCTTCTCACTTTCATCAACGAACGGCTCAACGCGACCGGCGTTGCGCCCTCCTTCGATGAGATGAAAGACGCCCTCGGGCTCAAATCCAAGTCGGGTATCCACCGGCTGATCACCGGGCTCGAGGAGCGCGGTTTCATCCGCCGCCTCGCCCACCGGGCTCGCGCACTCGAAGTCCTGCGCCTGCCCGACGAGGCGGGTGTCGGCGCCACTACGGCGCAAGGCAGCCAGGGCGCGCCCTTCTCGCCCCAGGTCATCGAGGGCGGCCGCGACACCGAGAGCACGCCAGTTATCGCGCCGTCAGAAATCACCGGCGCACCGGCATCGACGGGCGATGCATCCCAGGGCGATGTGGAACTCCCCTTCCTCGGCAAGATCGCCGCCGGCACCCCCATCGAGGCGCTGCGCGACCCGACCCGCCATATCGCCGTGCCGCCGTCCATGCTCGGGCGCGGCAACCACTACTGCCTCGAGGTCGAAGGTGATTCGATGATCGACGCCGGCATCCTCGATGGCGACACGGTCGTCATCCGGCGCACGGATACGGCCGACAACGGCTCGATCGTGGTCGCCCTGGTCGAGGGACATGAAGTCACCCTGAAACGCCTGCGTCGGCGCAATGATTCCGTCGCGCTCGAAGCCGCCAACCCGGCCTACGAGACCCGGATATTCGGCCCCGACCAGGTCGCCGTGCAGGGCGAACTCATCGGGCTTCTCAGGCAATACTAGTTCCGGACTAGTTGCTGAAGTTTGCGGGCAACTGCATCACCCGCATCCAGGGCCGACCCGGAGCTTGTTTCCGCGCGTGCCACACCCTGACGGCGTTCTCGTTTTCACCCAGCCAGACCGCGTGGGCGCCCGACCGCCAGACGTCGAAACGCCCGATGGTCACCGCCGGTCCGGTGCAGGCGCGCGGGATCGGCTCGCTTGAAATCAGAATATCGGCCCGGCGGCATTCCTCCGCGAAGCCAAGCGCATTCTCAACGACGGCAATCACCTGACCGGACACCTCGGCGGTGCAGCCGAGCGCGTCGCAACTCAGGCCCTCATCAAGCGGCAAAAATTCCGAAACCCCGAGACGGCGTTGCCAGATATCCCGCACGAACGGCGAGGCCTGCAGGTTCGACAGATAGGCGACGCCGGTGTCGGTGCGCACCGCAATGAGACCAGCGTTGTTGGAAACCAGGATGTCCGGCGGGTCGTCCCCGCCCGCCGTCGCCAACCCCGCGACGATCAACGGCACGCCGGCGAACCGCCAGCCGCGGCGCCAAAGGCACAGCCAGAGCCCGCCCGCCGTAGCGACGATCATTCCCGCGACCGTTGGCTGCGCCACGGTGATGGCGGCACCCGGCCACGACGCAACAGTGCGCGCGATCAACAGCACGGCCTCCACGCCCCAGCCGAGAACCGGCAGCACCAGCCCTTCCAGGCCGAACGGCATGAGCAGCAGCGCCAGCACTTCCATGGGCATCACCCACAAGGCGGTGATCGGTACCGCCAGGAGGTTCGCCATCAGGCCCATGGGCGCGAACCGGTTGAAGTGGAACACCGCGAACGGCGCGGTCGCGAGGCTTGCGATCAGCGAGCTGAAGGCGATCGCTGCGAAGTAGATCAGTACGCGCCGGGTCCAGTGGCTGGTGGCGGCGGTGGTACGCAATCGCGCGCCGAGGCCCTCATACGCCGCCACGAGCGCCACGACGGCCGCGAAAGACATCTGGAAGCTGACGCTCAGCAATGCCTCGGGCCGCAGCAGGAGAACCACCAGCGCCGCCCACGCCACCAGCCGCAGGGAGATGCCCGTCCGGTTGACCAGGATCGCCACCAGGACGATCGCGGTCATCAGGAAGGCGCGCTGGGTGGGGATGGTCGCGCCCGCCAGCATCAGGTAGACGGCGGCGGCAGACAACGCGATCACGGCGGCGATCTTCTTGAGCGGCCAGCCGAGCGCCGCCCGGGGCCAAAGCGCCAGGCCGCCGCGCACGAGTGCGAACACGAACCCGGCCACCAGCCCGAGATGCAGCCCGGAAATCGCCAGGAGGTGCGCGAGGCCGGAATCACGCATGTCGTCGCGGACATGTTCCGGGATTCCGCCGCGCTGTCCGGTCGCAAGTGCCGCCGCCACGCCGCCGGCGGGCCCGTCGATGCCGTCGGTGATCCGGGTTGCGATCGCGACGCGGGCGCGCTCGATTGCAGTGGAGAAACGCGATCCAAGTCCGTTGCCTGTAGCGTCAGGAGCTATATCCGCCGGGGCCAGGGCGAAACCGACCGCGCCGATCCGCGCGAACCAAGCCCTCCGGGAGAAATCGAACCCGCCTGGATAGGACGCATCGGGTGGCGGTGACAGCCGCGCGCGTACGCGCAACCGATCACCCGGGCGCACCCGCGCGTCGGCCGGGCGCAAACGCAAACGCACGCGTTGGGGGATTTCCGAAATGTCAGGATCGGAGAACGCCACGCCATCAAGGACCACGCGGGGACCACGCGTCGCGGGCTCCACGGTGACCACCCGCCCCTCCACCATTGTCGTGATCTGCGCCCCGGCGAGGACTGGTGCCGCCACATTGTGGGTCCGCCACTGCGCGGCTGCGAAACCCATGGCGACAAACAGGCCCAGAACCAGAACGAGCCGGAATGACGTGCCGTAGCGATAAGCAATCAAACCAACGAACAAAAGCGCGAGCAGCACCGACCCCGCATACCAGGCCGGTTCCAGCGGAAGTGCAAAGTAGATCGCGATCCCGATGCCGAGCGCGACCGGCAGCCACAACACCCAGCGTTCCCGCTCGGCGACGAATGCCGACCAGAGCCGGTCTCGCAATCCAAATAACAAACCGAAGGATGCGACGTATGTCACAGCACGGAGCATGATTTCGGTTGCCAGCGTCCCCCCACCGGAGGCCTGGCGTCAACTCCTCCATCTTGACGCGCGGCCTCTGCACAGCCATACGAACGGCAATCCTCCCTGCCCCTGATCGAGCCGACCGCCCATGTCCGTTGTCACCCGCTTTGCCCCGTCACCCACCGGATTTCTGCATATCGGCGGGGCGCGGACGGCTCTGTTCAACTACCTGTTCGCCAAACATCATGGGGGGCAGTTCCTGCTGCGGGTCGAGGACACGGACCGCAAGCGTTCCACCGAAGAGGCCATGCAGGCCATTTTGCACGGGATGAACTGGCTTGAGCTCAACTGGGATGGTGCGGAGACCTATCAATCCCAAAATGCAGATCGGCACCGCGAGGTCGCCGAACAACTGGTCGCCGACGGCAACGCCTACAAATGCTACTGCACGCCGGAAGAACTCGCCGAAATGCGCGAGATCGCCAAGAATTCAGGCGGCGGCACGCGAATGTATGACGGCCGCTGGCGCGACCGCGACGCGTCAGAGGCGCCGGCCGGTATCGACCCGGTGATCCGCATCAAGATGCCGCTCGAGGGCGAAACCACGATCGCCGATCTGGTGCAGGGCGACGTCACCAAGGCCAACGACACATTGGATGATTTCATCATCCTGCGGTCCGACGGCACACCGACCTACATGCTCGCCGTCGTGGTCGACGATCACGATATGGGCGTGACCCACGCGATCCGAGGCGACGACCACCTCAACAACGCGTTTCGCCAGCTCCACCTTTTCAAGGCCTGCGGCTGGGATGTTCCGGAATTCGCCCATATCCCCCTGATTCACGGTTCCGACGGTGCGAAACTCTCCAAACGCCACGGTGCGCTGGGTGTCGAGGCCTATGAAGAGATGGGCATTCTGCCCGAGGCCATGTGCAACTATCTGCTCCGCCTCGGCTGGTCCCATGGCGACGACGAGACCATTTCACGTGAACAGGCCATCGAATGGTTCAATCTCGATGCCGTCGGCCGGTCCCCCGCACGCTTCGATATGGACAAGCTGCTCAACCTCAACGCCCAGTATCTGAAGACTGCGGATGCAGACACATTGGCCGCCCGGGTGCTCGCCGATGCGAACGCCGCAGGAATAACTGTTTCTCCCGAGGCCGAAACGCGGCTTGTCGCAGGCATGCCAGGGCTCGCGTCTCGCGCCAAAAACACTCATGAACTATTTGAATTATCTCACCTTTATCTGGTCGACGCGCCAATCGAGATGACCGAGAAGGCCCGCGACAGCCTCACCGACGCCGAAGCCCGCCAGACCCTCAAGGAACTTGCGGAATTGCTCAAAAAGGCTACATCTTGGGGTGAAGCCGAACTGGACGGGATTGCGCGGGAATACGCGGAAACCCGGGAGTTAAAGCTCGGCAAGGTGGCGCAGCCCCTGCGGGCCGCGTTAACCGGAAGTAGCGTATCGCCGAGTATATTCGAGGTCATGGCGGTCCTCGGCCGGGACGAAACCCTGGCGCGGCTGGAATTCGCCGCAAATTAGGTCTCACGCCTTGAACCAGGCGGTTCAGCAATATTGCCGAACGGACCTTCGCCCACTAGAGTGCGGCGCAACATAAATCTGGCACGCCGGATATGCCCCTCGGACGCATATCGCGCGCGAAATCTGGTTGGAGAGTTATATGAGTGACGCGAAAGTCGTAGATACCGCGACCCTGACAATCGGCGACAAGACCGTCGAACTGCCAATCCTGGAAGGTGCCGAAGGCCCACGTGTCATCGATGTCCGCAAGCTCTATGCCGAAACGGACATGTTCACCTACGACCCGTCCTACACGTCGACGGCGAGCTGCGATTCCGCGCTGACCTATATCGATGGTGAAGAAGGCATCCTGCGCCACGGCGGCTACTCAATCGAAGCGCTGACCGCGAACAGCTCCTTCCTCGAAGTCTGCTACCTGCTGCTCCACCAGGAGCTGCCCAACCAGGCGCAGATGACAGAGTTCGAGGCGACGATCACCAATCACACGATGCTCCACGAGCAGATCCGCAACCTGTTCAGCGGGTTCCGTCGCGACGCCCATCCGATGGCCGTGATGATCGGCGTCGTCGGTGCCATGTCGGCCTTCTATCACGACTCCACCGACATCAATGATCCGCAGCAGCGCCTGATCGCATCCCACCGGTTGATCGCGAAAATGCCGACGATTGCCGCCTGGGCCTACAAGTATACGGTCGGCCAGCCTTTCGTGTATCCCAGCAACGAAATGAGCTACGCCGAAAATTTCCTGCACATGACCTTCTCCGTGCCGGCAGAGGAATACAAGCCGAGCCCGGCGATCGTGCGAGCCATGGACAAAATCTTCATCCTGCATGCCGATCACGAGCAGAACGCCTCGACTTCGACCGTGCGCCTCGCCGGCTCTTCGGGTGCCAACCCCTTCGCCTGCATCGCCGCCGGCATCGCCACCCTGTGGGGCCCGGCGCATGGCGGCGCCAACCAGGCGGTGCTGGAGATGCTCGCGGAAATTGGCGACAAGAAAAACATCCCCGAATTCCTTGAGCGGGCAAAAAACCCCGACGATCCGTTCCGCCTGATGGGCTTCGGTCACCGGGTCTACAAGAACTACGACCCGCGCGCGGGTGTGCTCAAGGCATCGGCCGACGAAGTCCTGGCGGAAGTCGGCGTGGAGAACGACCCGCTGCTGGAACTCGCGATGGAACTCGAGCGGATCGCGTTGGAAGACGACTACTTCGTCGAACGCAAGCTGTTCCCGAATGTGGACTTCTACTCGGGCACCATCTTCAAAGCGATCGGCTTCCCGACCAGCATGTTCACCGTGTTGTTCGCGCTGGCGCGCACCGTCGGCTGGATTGCACAGTGGAAGGAAATGATCGAAGACCCGGGCCAACGCATCGGCCGCCCGCGTCAGCTCTACACTGGCCCGACCGAGCGCGAATACCCGCCGATCGACAAGCGCTAGTCACAGCGATATCCGATTTGTGCAACGGCCCTCTGCACAGAGGGCCGTTTGCTTTTGTGGCCTATTCTTCGAAGGTCTAGTCGTCGAAGGACGAGCCGTCCTTGCGAATGAAGCGGGGTTTGCCGTCACGCACGGCATTCGCCATGTCGATATCAGGATAGGTGACGTCTTCCTCGCGCGGCCGGTTGCCGACCTCCAGCACCATGACGTCGCTGTCTGATCGGTTGGCCAGCGTGTGCCCGTTGGGATTGCCCGCAGGAAACCCCGCCGCCATGCCGGTCGCGAGGGTGGTTTCACCCTCATCCGTGACCAGGGTCGCCTCCCCTTCGAGGATGTAGACGAATTCGTCCTGTTCGGAATGCCAGTGCCGCGCCGACGAACTGGCGCCCGGCTCGATCCGGACGACATTCACGCCGAAACCGGACAGCCCGAGCGGCGGTGACAGGCGCGAACGGTGGCGCCCCTTCACCAAAGCATCAAAGGGTGCGGGATAGGGCGTGCCGGATTCGACCGGCAGGCTCGCGGGGTCGACAATCAGCTCGGATGCCGTGCGCTTGGTGTCGCCCATGTCGCTAGCCCTGCTCGATCAGTTCGATCTTGTACCCGTCCGGATCCTCGATGAACGCAATCACCGTCGTGCCGTGCTTCATCGGGCCCGGCTTGCGGGGGATGCTCACCCCTTCGGCCTCGAGCGCCTCACAGGTGGCATAAATATCGGGAACTCCAACCGCGAGATGTCCGAACCCGGAGCCATGGGAATAGGGTTCATCCTGGTCCCAGTTGTAGGTCAGCTCGATCACGGCCTCGCTGCTCTCGTCACCATAGCCAATGAAGGTGTTGGTGAAGCGGCCACCCTCGAAATCCTTCTGGCGAAGGACCTTCATGCCCAGATGACGGGTATAGAAATCGATCGATTTGTCCTGGTCCTTCACCCGGATCATCGTGTGAAGAAGTCGATACGCGTCAGTCCCGGCCATGGTGCCGCCCCTTTGCTGTGCAAATATCTGTGCTGTCCGGTTTTAACGGTTACGAGCCGCGGCGACAATGTCGAGTACGGCGCGCGCCGCACGCGCGCTCGGCCGCTCGCCGCCTGGCTCCAGATCCCGGGATATCCGGCGAGCCTCCGCACCGATTTCCGCCCGGCGCTGCGGGTTCGACAGCAGCTCGCGCACCGCACCGGCGATTGGTTTCGGCCGGCAGCGCGACTGTATGAACTCGGGCAGCACCTCACGGTCGGCCACGATGTTGACGATCGATGCGAAGCGCACCCGGATCATCCGACGCGCGATTTCACCCGTCAGCCGAGGCAGCCGATACATGACGACGGTAGGGACCGCCGCCCATGACAATTCAAGGGTCACGGTGCCGGACGTCGCCAACGCCAGATCGGCTGCCGCGAAGGCGTCGTAGCGCTCACGTGCACCATCGACCACCGCAACGGGCCAGGGCCACGTGGCGACGGTCTCCTCGATCAAGGAGCGGACATTCGCCGCAGCCGGAACCACGAGGACCACATCGGGATGGTCGGGCATCACCCGGGCCAGCGTTTCACGTGCGATGGGCTCGAGCCGAGACACCTCGCCATGACGGCTTCCCGGCAGCACGCAAAGCACCGTTGCATCGGGCGCAATGCCGTGGCGCGCACGAAACGCAGCACCATCGCCGTCGTCGACACCGCCCTCGGCCACCGGGTGGCCGACGAACGTACTCGCCAGCCCCGCCGCGTCGAACAAGGGCGGCTCGAACGGAAACAGGGCCAGCAGGTGGTCGAAATGTTTGTGGAACTTCCGGACCCGGCCCGCGCGCCAGGCCCAGATCGTGGGTGCCACATAATGCACTCGCGGGCAGTCGCGCGACCGCAGACGACGGATCACACCGAAGACGAAGCCGGGTGAATCGATCGTGACGATGACATCCGGCTTCAGGCGTTCGATATCTTTGGCCACCAGCCGCATGCGACGCAGCAGCCGGGGCACGCTCGGCAGGACCTCGAAGAGCCCCATGATCGCCAGTTCGCCGTAAGCAAAAAGGCTCTTGAGCCCCGCGGCCTCCATCTCCGGGCCGCCGACGCCGGAAACGCGCAGGTCCGGCCCGACAGCAGCCGTCAGTGCCTCGATCAACCGGGCGCCGATGACATCACCCGAAGGCTCACCGGCGATGACGTAAACATGCAAGCCGTCACCCGGCATGTTGGCCCCAAATCGACTGGCCACGGGATCGGTCATCAGTCGGACGTATCGCCGTCGAGATAGTCGCGGGGCCGAATACCGACAATGAAGATCCCTGCGGCATCCGCGGCCGCGATCAATCCGGGCTGGTCGAGCACCAGCGTATTTCCCGCCCCAACCGCAATTCCCGCCAGTCCGGCTGCGACCGCATCGGCGACGGTGTCTGGCCCGATGGTGGGCATATCGGCACGTATTTCCTGGCCCGGCTTCGGAAACTTCACCAACACCCCGCCCCTGCCTTCGCGGCGCAATGCCCCACAGCGCGCAAGCAGTCCCCGCGTGCCTTCGGCCGCCTCCAGTCCCAGGACGATACCCTGCTGCACGACCACAGCCTGGCCTATGTCCAACTGGCCGGTCGCATCCAGGACGCGAACGCCATGGGCAATATCAGCATTGTTCTCCGGGTTAGGTGCGACAGCGCCGAACGAGCCTTCCGGGGCCCGCATCTCCTGCAAAACGCTGTCGGCACCGACGACACGAAACCCTTCCTCTTCCTCCAGCGCCCGGACGAGCGCGCCGAGCAGGCCGTTGTCGCCCTTGTTCAGCAGACCGCGCGCCAGAAAGCGCGCAGCGCGACGGTCGGGGCGTAACTCCCTGAGCGTCGGACGGCGCACCGGCCCGGCCATGACGATCTCTTCCACGCCCTCTGCCCGCAACCGGCCCAGCGAGTCTTCCGCCGCGCCCAGGCGCACCCAGGCATGGGGCGCATCCCCGATCACGTCGGGATCCGCCTGTCCTTCAAATGCGATGACGAAAACCGGCCTGCCGGTTGCCCGGCACGCCTCAACCAAATGTCCCGGCAAGGGACCGCCGCCGGCGAGAATACCGAGCTTAGGCGCCATTCGTGGATTTGGGCTGGAGGACCGCACGCGAAGATTTCTCGCGAACAAAGTTGACGACCTCCATCACCCCCTCGTTGTCGGCGTACAGGGCCACCACATCATCGACGCGCTCCTGCATCGTGCCCTCTTGCGCGAACAAGAGCCGGTATGCCGTACGGAGATGGTGGATGTCGTCACGCGAGAAATCACGGCGCTGCAGGCCTACGAGGTTCAACCCGCGCAGGCGTGCACGTTCGCCCATGGCCGAGCCATAGGGGATCAGGTCATGTTCGACACCCGACATGCCCCCGACCATCGCATGCGCACCGATGCGCACGAACTGGTGGATCCCCGCCAGGCCGCCGATGATGGCGAAATCGCCGACATGGACATGACCGGCCAGGGTCGCGTTATTGGCCAGGATGACGTTATTGCCGACGATACAGTCATGGGCGACATGAGAGCCCACCATGAAGAGGCAGTCGTCACCAACGCTGGTCACAAGGCCACCACCGGATGTCCCCGGATTCATGGTCACATGCTCGCGAATGCGGGTCCTGGCACCAATCCGGAGCTCTGAATCCTCGCCTGAAAACTTCAGGTCCTGCGGCGGGAGGCCGATCGATGCGAATGGGTAAATTTCGGATTCCGGCCCGACTTCTGTCCGGCCGCCGACGACGACATGGCTATGGAGTTTGACGCCGTCACCAAGCACGACCTGGTTCCCTACGACGCAATAAGGGCCGATTTGAACATCAGCTCCCAGCTTCGCCCCGTCTTCGATCACCGCAGTGGGGTGAATTTCGCTCATCTAGGAATCCATGATCATCGCGGAATAGGTCGATTGGGCGACTACGGTGTCACCAACTTTCGCCTCGCCGCTGAACTTCCACACATTGGCGCGGTTGCGTTGAACGGAAACGAACAGTTTCAACTGGTCGCCGGGGACCACCGGTTTGCGGAACCGCGCACTATCGATGGTCATGAAATAGACGAGTTTGCCAAGTGCATCCGCGCCAAGAGTCTCGACGACCAACACCGCCGCTGTTTGCGCCATGGCCTCAATGATCAGAACCCCCGGCATGACCGGTCGGACCGGAAAATGACCGAGGAAGAACGGTTCGTTGATCGTCACGTTCTTGATGCCCGTCGCGCTCTCGCGAATGACGATATCTTCCACACGATCGAGCATGAGGAATGGCTGGCGATGGGGAATCATCTCCATCACCTCGAGGATGTCGACGGCCTCGCGGGCATTGTCATTCATTTGGGAGTGATCGAGTTTCGTATCCATAATCGCTAACCGGCCATATTCAATTCAGTGTCTAGCGGCCACGGTCTTTCGTGACCTTGGCAAGAACGGCCATCTGTCGGAAATATTCCTTGGCCGGAATGGCGGGATTTCCCGCAAGTTTTACCCCGGGTTGGGAGTCTCGCATCAGTCCACTTCGCGCCGCAAGCTGGGTTCCGGTCGCGACCGTTATATGCCCAGCAACACCCGATTGCGCGGCCAGGATAACGAAATCCTCGACCGTCGCGCTCCCGGCGACTCCAGCTTGTGCGATGACGACGCAGCCCTTGCCCAGACGGACGTTGTGCCCGATCTGCACCAGATTATCAATCTTGCAGCCATCGCCGATCACTGTGTCCGGACCGGCCCCGCGGTCGATCGTCGAGTTCGCGCCGATCTCGACATCATCGCCGACGACAACGCGGCCGAGTTGGGGCACATTCAGATGACCTTCAGCCGACATATCGAACCCGAATCCCCGCGTCCCGATCCGAACACCGGGATGCAAATCGCACTTCGCGCCAATGTCGCAATGAGAAACGCTTGCACCAGCACCGATCACGGTTCCGATTCCCACAGTGACGCCCTGGCCGACAACCGTACCGGCCCCAATCACAACGCCGGCGCCCAGGCGCACCTGCGCCTCGATGACGGCGTTGGCACCCACAGCAACGCCGTCTCCGAGCACCGCCGTGTCGTCCACAAATGCTGAGGAATGGACGCCTCCCAGGGCGGCACTCCCTGGATAAAACGCATGGGCGATACGCGCATAACCGCGGTAAGGCGTTTCGCTCAACAGCAACGCCATACCGTCCGGCGCACGATCCGCCAGCGCCGGTGACACGACGCACGCTGCGGCCTTCGAAGCCTCGAACGCCGATACGTATTTCCGGTTGTCCAGAAAACTGAGATGTCCCGGCCCCGCCAGATCCAATGGCGCCACGTCTTCGATCATCAGATTGGGGTCGGCCCCTTCAGATAGCGTGGCCCCTGCAACATCAGCGAGGTCCGCAATCGAAATGGGGCCTTTGTTCTCGAAAAAGCGCGAGTCAGCCATCAGACTAGATCATCTGCCTGCCGGCTTATTCGGATCCTCGCGATCGAGCGACATATCGACTTCGGAGAGCCGACCGTTCAGGCGCTTGAGCGACGCTTCGCTGATATCGAACGAGTCAAAGGCGACCACGATCTGGGTCCGCGGAAGGACAAGATTGACTCCCATTTCTTCCGCCAGTTTCCCGACCTCTTCGAATAGCACAAGCTGGATGCTTTGCATCGTTTCGGCCATGCCCCGATCCAGAGTCTGGCGTAACGACCGCGCACGCTGCTGTAAGGACGCGGCCCGCCCCTGCAGCCCCTGACGGCGTTCGGCATAGACTTCAGGGGTCAGAATCGCACGCTGTTGCTGCAGCTGCTGCTCTTCCGAACGAAGCTTTTCTTCTTCTGACGCAATCTCCTTCTGGAGATTGCTGGCGATCTCATCGATCTGCGTCCGCGCAGATTGAACGGCGAGAGATTCCCGCAATATCTTTTCCACGTCGACGATCGCGATGGACGGTGCTGGTGGTTTTCCAGCGTCCTGGGCATAGCCCGGCGCGGCCAGAAAGGAACCGGCCAGAAACACTATGGCTGCGGTCAGCAGTCGCATCCGCATAATATTCACTCCGTTAGAACCGTGTTCCGAAGCTGAAGCTAAAGAACTCCGTCTTATCGTATTCTTCCTTAAGGAATGGGCGTGCCAGGTTGATTCGCACCGGCCCGACCGGCGAGCCCCAACTCAGTCCAACCCCGGCCGCCCCACGAAGGCTCGCGTCATCTGCAATATTGGGGAACGGAGCATCATTTCCCCATACGCTGCCAAAGTCGCTGAAAAGCGCACCCTTCAGGTCAAACTCTTCCGGCAGTCCGAGCGGAAAACCAACTTCCGCGGAACCACGATAATATTTTGAGCCACCGAGCGCATCGTCGGTCGCCAAATCCCGCGGCCCGACACCGCCGACCTTGAAACCACGGAGGCGGCCGCCCCCAAGAAAGAACCGCTCGGACACCCGCACTTCGTCACTGTTCAGCGCGTTGATGATCCCGGCCTCGCCCCTGAGCCCGCCGATCAGCGAGGTCCCAAACAGAGGATTGAACAGATTGCCACCAACCTCGTTGCGGATGAATTTTTCGGTGCCACCAAACCCGGCAACATCAACGCCATAGGAAAGTGAATACCCGTCGGTGGGATCGAACCTGCTGTCGAGCTTGTCGAAGAAGAAATCATTCTCGATCAACGACGTGGTGAATGTGCCTTCCTCGGCCTTAATCACGGGAGACGCATCGGACGGGATGTCGTCAATAGTGTCGCGCGCGAGCTGATAGCGTGCGGTGTGCCGGAGCCGCTCTGTCATTTGATAGCCGGCGCGCAAACCAAATCCGATCTCGCTTTGTTCGAACGAGCTCCGGTCACCGAAATCCGTCGTGCGCACAAACAGGTCGAACCCTGCCGCAACATTACGGTTCAGAAAATAGGGCTCGGTGAAGCTCAGATCGACCTGTTGCTGTTTCGTCGCAAGGGTCGTGCTCACACGAAGATCCTGGCCGCGACCCAGAAGATTACGCTCACGCAGCGCAATATCGGTCAGCAGGCCTGCCGTGGACGAGAAACCGGCCCCCACCGAAAACTCACCCGTCGACTGTTCGGCGACGGTTACGCTGACGACGGTGCGATCGTTGGCGCTCCCGGGTGTGTTGTTAATGTCCACGCGCGAGAAGAAACCCAGATCCTGCAGACGTTGGCGCGTTCGGCGAAGTTTCGCAGTGTTAAACGCATCGCCTTCGACAATCGTGAACTCACGCCGGATCACCTCATCCAGGGTCCGTACATTGCCCGAAATATCTATCCGCTCGACGAAGACCCGCGGACCTTCACGGATTTCATAGACGACGTCGATCGTCAGTGCCTCACGATCCCGATTCACACGAGGGCGCACATCGACGAACGCAAATCCTCGTTCACCGAGAGATTCCGTGATCGATTGCACCGTCGATTCAACTTCGTTGGCGTCATACGTGTCGCCGGCGTCGGCACTGATCAACCCGCCCAGCTCCGCTCCCTCGACACCGCGAAGTTCGCTCGAAACCTCGAGGAGCCCAAAGTTGTACTGGGGCCCCTCGTCAAGCGTGAAGGTGACGATGAAGTCTTCACGGTCATCCGTTAGCTCAGCAATCGCCGAGACGACACGGAAGTCGGCATACCCCTCGAACAGGTAGAAACGACGGAGCAATTCGCGATCGAACGAAAGCCGATCGGGGTCGTAGGTGTCGTTGCTCGAAAGGAAATTGTAGAAGGCAGATTCCGTCGTCTGGACGGTTTCGCGCAAGTCGCCGTCGGAGAACTCGCTATTCCCGATGAAATTGATCGCGCGGATGCCGGTCTTGCCGCCTTCCGCGATTTCAAACACAAGATCAACGCGGTTTTCCGGCAACTGAATGACCTTGGGTTCGACCGTCGCGGCAAACCGTCCTGAACGGCGATAGATATCGAGCAGTCGCTGGACGTCACCCTGAACCTTCGTGCGCGTGTAAACGACGCGTGGTCGCAACGACACTTCGCTCAGGAGCGCTTCGTCATCGAGCTTGCGATTTCCCTCGAACGCGATCCGGTTGATAATCGGGTTTTCAACGACCTGCACGACGACTGCGTCGCCTTCACGGCGCAACGTGACGTCCGCAAACAAGCCGGTGTTGAAGAGATTCTTGAGAGAATCGTCGACCTTGGCCGGGTCGTAGGCATCGCCCGGCTTGATCTGCATGTAGGCGTTCACCGTCGAGGGATCGATCCGCTGCGTCCCGACAACACGGATTTCCTCGACCACGGTGCCTGACCGGGTCTGCGCACTCAGTGGTTGCGCCAGGGCAAACGACGCAACAACGCCACCCGTCAGCACGACCGCCAAAACATTCTTACAAGTGCGGAAAAACACGTGCTCGCCCCTGTCCTTTCGACCGCCCGTTTCTGCTTTCCGGTCAGACCCTTAGGGTCAGGTGAACAGCGCGACTAATCGCTGAACGACCGGGAGACGGACGATATCATTGAATGTGGCGAATAGCATGAGCCCGAGCACGAAAACCAGCCCGATTTTCATGCCGAGCTCTTGTGCCCAACGTCCCGGCGCCCTGCGAAACACAGCCTCATACGCATAGAACGCCAGATGTCCGCCATCAAGCAGGGGAATAGGGAGTAAATTTATCAGCCCGAGATTAATCGACAGGAAGGCCGCGAAGACCACCAATGTGGCGATTCCAGCGTCAGCCGCGCTGCCGGACATTTGCGCGATTCGCACCGGCCCGCCCAATTCCTGCGCACTGCGTTCTCCGCCGAACATCTGCCCGATCGCGGTGACCGTCACCGAAACCAAACGAACCGTCTCACGAACGCCCTGCCATGCGGCGACCGGTACACTGTGGCGCTCGAACGCCCGCTCAAGCCCGCGAACCCCCAGAACGCCAATGCGGGCCTCGTCACCGAGGCCATCGGGAATCACGGTAACGCTGGGTGTCGCGACCAGATCGAGCTGATTGCCGTCGCGGTCCACAAGAATATCTACGGGAATACCCGGGTGCAGGCGGATGAGTTGTTGCACCTCTTCGAAGCGCGCAATTGAACGGCCCGCAACCTCGAGAAATTCGTCCCCGGATTTCAGCCCCGCCACTTCCGCAGCGGATCCCGGAACGACCTCAGACACCTGTGCCGGGGTAAAGGGCTGACCGGCTGTGGCGAACAGAATCGTAAATATGCTGATCGCGAACAGAATGTTCGCCAGCGGACCCGCGGCAACGATCGCCGTCTTCTGGGACAATTTCTTGTGATGAAAGGAGACCGCACGCTCGGCGTCGGTCATGTCCGCACCGTCATCGTCCGGGCCCAGGTCGCTTTGGCCGAACATTTTGACGTATCCGCCGAACGGGACGAGGCTGAATTTCCAGCGCGTGCCCGCCTTGTCCGTATAGCCGAACAACTCCCGGCCGAAACCCACGGAGAACACCTCAACCCGCACGCCTGCCCGGCGCGCGAACCAATAGTGGCCAAACTCGTGCACGAACACGAGCGGCGTCAGAACGACCAGAAACCAGAATATAGTTACGACGATACCGCCCATGCGGATTCAATCCCTTTTCAGAAGTCGGACCGCAGCTTGGCGGGCAATGCTTGAGGTGGCGTTAAGAAGCGGATTTTACAAGCATTTCCGCGGCATGTCGGCTTTCACGATCCAACGATCTGAAATCCTCCAGCGACCCGATTTCGTGTCCTTCGACGGTCTCGAGCACGCGCGCCACGGTGTCGGCGATCCCGAGGAATCCGATGTGGCCTTCGAGGAAGCTCTCGACGGCAACCTCATTGGCTGCGTTCAGAACGACGGTCGCGCCACCGCCCGCCGACAAAGCGTTGCGGGCAAGTGCAATCGCGGGGAACCGCTCGTGATCCGGTTGCTCAAATTCAAGCGAGCCGATCGCTGCCAGATCAAGCCGCGCCGCGGGACTTTCCATGCGCGCCGGCCAGGCCAACGCGTGGGCGATCGGCACCCGCATATCCGGTGTCCCCAACTGGGCCAGGACGGAACCATCAACATAGGCAACCATCGAATGAACGACGGACTGCGGGTGTACCAGCACCTCGATGTCATCAGCGCCGACCGGGAAAAGATAAGCAGCCTCGATCAACTCGAGGCCCTTGTTCATCATCGTCGCCGAATCCACCGAGATTTTCCGACCCATATCCCAATTCGGATGTGCAATTGCCTCGGCCGGCGTCGCGGCGGCCATGCGTTCGCGCGACCATGTCCGAAACGGCCCGCCGGACGCGGTCAGGATCAACTTTTCGACGTCAGCTGCATTCTCGGTCTCAAACACCTGGAAAATCGCGTTGTGTTCTGAATCGAGCGGCAGGAGCCGTGTGCCGGAATGCTCTGTTGCCGCAAGCACCAAATCGCCGGCACAAACCAGGCTCTCCTTGTTGGCGAGGGCCACGAGTGTGCCCTGGCCGACCGCGGCAAGGGTGGAATCCAGCCCGGCCGCACCCACGATACCGGCAACAATGAGATCTGCGGAAACGGCGCCGGCAGCGGTCAGCGCCTCCGGACCGGCCGCGGCCTCGATCCCGCTTCCCGACAACCCATCGCACAAAGCCTCGTATGCCGTCGGGTCGGCGACCACCGCGAGTTCGGCGTCGAACTCCCGCGCCAACGCTGCCAATTCAGCCGCGCTCCGGTTCGCGGTCACCGCCACGACATCAAAGCGATCACGATTGCGTCGAATAAGGTCTGCGGTGCTTTTGCCGATCGAGCCGGTGGCACCGAGAATCGAAATTCGGCGCGCCGCGTCGTGCGACGGGGTCTCGATTTCGTTCAACGCCATAGGATGAAATCCGTTCCGAACAGCAAGGCGATCAGGGCCAGGGCGGGCGCGGCGAAGAGTACGCCGTCGACCCGATCGAGTACACCACCATGCCCGGGTATAAGCGTGCCCGAATCCTTCACATCGAAGTGACGCTTGATCCAGGATTCGAACAGGTCGCCGCACTGGGTCGCCAGCGACAGAACAAGCGCTATGCCGAGGACGGGTTCAGACGGCACACCCGTGAGGCGCGCCATGAGCGCCGCCGTCGCCAGCACAAACAACAGCGCGCCCGCTGCACCGGCCCAGGTTTTGTTCGGGCTGATCCGGGGTGCCAGCCGAGGCCCGCCGACCAGGCGTCCGGCAACATAACCACCGATATCCGACATCCAGACCATCACAAACAGGAAGACCACGAGATCGAGGCCGGTTTCGGGTTGCATGCGCAGATACAACATCGCGACCACCGCCAGACTGAGATGCACATGTGCCACCAGGGCCCAGCTCCGCTCATTCAGAGGCGCCGCAAACGTACCGATGGTCAGCGCCAGGCCGATGACAAGCACGAGCAACCCTGCCGCCGGCCCCGCCACCTCGCCCGCGACCAGCACGAACAGCGGCACCATGATGGACTGCATGCGCAAACCCGTGCGCTCGATGACCGCAATGCTCCGCCATTCCGCGCTCGCCGCCAGAACCACGACGGCGAGCATCGCCGCAAACCACGGCGATCCGAGCCAGACACAAACCAACGCCACGGGCACGAGCACAAGTGCCGACAGAACCCGCAACATCAGGTTGCTGGCGCCCCGCGTTGATTTCGCAGGCGGCTCGGGAAGATCAGGGGATGGATTCAAGGAATCTAGCCGGCCACAGCGCCGAAGCGGCGTTCGCGCCTGTTGTACTCGTCGATGCACTGTTCCAGATGGCTGCGATCGAATTCCGGCCACAGGGCATCGACAAATACCAGTTCGGTGTAGGCGCACTGCCAGAGCAGGAAATTGCTGATCCGCTGCTCCTTGCTCGTCCGGATGAGCAAGTCGGGATCCGGAAGGTCCCGGGTCCACAAATGCTGCGAGACCATCTCCTCATCAATTGTTGTCGGGTCCAACGCGCCATCGGCGGCCTGCTGCGCGAGCGCCCGGGTCGCCGCCGCGATGTCCTGCCGACCGCCATAACTGAGTGCCGCAGTCAGGTTGAGCCCGGTATTCCCCGCCGTCATTTCTTCCGCACCCTCGATCAGGGTCACGATGTCGTCGGAAAAGCGTGCGCGATCACCGATCACGCGAATGCGCATATTCCGCTGGTGCAGATCGGCCGTCTCACTCTGAAGATAGCGGCGCAGCAATCCCATGAGATCACCCACCTCATCACTCGGGCGGTTCCAATTCTCGGAGCTGAAGCCAAACAGGGTGAGATACTTCACGCCAATTTCTTCGGCCGCGTCGAGGGTCCGCTTGACGGCCTCTGCCCCCTTTGCGTGCCCAGCGGTTCGCGGCAAGCCGCGCGCACGGGCCCAGCGACCGTTGCCGTCCATGATGACCGCGATATGCGTCGGCACCCGGTCCTGTTCGTTTGCGGCGTCGGCCATCAGGTCAGACCTGCATGATCTCCTGCTCTTTGGATTCGAGCAGCGTGTCGATGGTGGAGATGTGGCCGTCAGTCATTTGCTGGATATCCTCGCCGCGCGCGCGGTGCTCATCCTGAGAGATATCGCCGTCCTTCTCGAGCTTCTTGAGGGAATCCATGCCGTCACGCCGCACATTGCGAACGGCGATACGGCCCTGTTCGGCATATTTGGCGGCGACCTTGGTCATTTCCTCGCGTCGCTCCTCGCTCAATTCGGGGATCGGCACCCGGATCAGATTGCCTTCGGTATTGGGGTTCAGGCCCAGATCGGAATCCATGATGGCCTTCTCGACAGCCTTGATGTTGCCGTTGTCCCAGACCTGGACCGACAGCATCCGCGGCTCGGGCACGCTGACCGAGGCCACCTGGTTCATCGGCATGGGCGAGCCATAGGCGTCCACCTGGATATTCTCCAGCAAGGACGTCGAGGCCCGGCCCGTTCGCAGGCCGGCGAATTCACGCTTTAAAGCGTCTAATGCGCCGTCCATCCGGCGCTTGAGGTCATTTTCATCAGCCGACACCTATTTCTCTCCCCTGACTATCGTGAATCGGCCCTCGCCTTCGAGGACGCGCTTCACCTCTCCCGCATTCTGGATCGAAAACACCAAAATCGGAATATTGTTCTCGCGGCACAGCGTGATTGCCGCCGCATCCATGACCTTGAGGTCACGCTGCAAAACTTCGAAATGGGTCAGGCTTTCGAACCGCTCGGCGCTCGGGTCCTTCTCCGGGTCGGCGGCGTAGATCCCATCGACCTTCGTGCCCTTCAGCAGGCAGTCACAGTCCATTTCCGACGCGCGCAACGCCGCGGCCGTATCCGTCGTGAAATAGGGGTTGCCGGTGCCGGCGGCGAATATCACCACCCGGCCCCGTTCCATGTGCCGGACGGCGCGACGGCGAATATAGGGCTCGCACACGGTCGCCATCGGGATGGCCGAGAGAACGCGGGTGGGCACGTCGCATTCTTCGAGAGCGCTTTGCAGGGCCAGGGCGTTCATGACGGTGGCCAGCATGCCCATATAGTCGGCGCTGGCCCGCTCCATCCCCTGTGCGGCCACCGACACACCCCGAAAGATGTTGCCGCCGCCAACAACCAGGCAAAGCTCGACGCCTGTTTTCTGGACTTCCGCGATGTCGCTGGCGATGCGGCTGACCATCTTGGGATCAAGGCCGAATTCGCCGTCTCCCATGAGGACTTCGCCTGAAACTTTCAGGAGAACCCGTTTGAACTCTGATGTGCCTGCCATCGGACTACCGTTCCGTTCGGCCGGTACGCGGTCTAGTTGGCGAGCTTCGCCACCTCTTCCGCGAAGTCGTCTTCCCGGCGTTCAATACCCTCGCCCAACGTAAAGCGGACAAAACCGGCCAATGCGACCGGCGCGCCGATCTCCTTCGCCGCCGCCTCGACGACCTTCGAGACCTTGGTCTCGCCGTCGATCACGAATGTCTGCTCGTTGAGCACAACTTCTTCGTAGAACTTGCGCAGGCGCCCTTCCACCATTTTCTCAATGATTTCCTCAGGCTTGCCGGATTCGCGCGCCTGCTCTGCAAGCACTTCACGCTCGCGATCGAGCGCGCCGGCGTCGACCGATGCGACATCGAGGAACTGGGGCTGCGCAGCTGCCACATGCATCGCCAGCTGACGGCCGAGCTCATCGAGCTTGCCCGCATCGCCGGTCGATTCGAGGGCTACGAGAACACCGATCTTGCCAAGACCCGGCGCGACCTGATTGTGGACATAGCCGACCACGACGCCGTCGCCGACGGACAGCTTCGCCGAACGGCGAAATCCGATGTTCTCACCAATCGTGGCGACCAACTCAACAACGGCTTCGTCAACGGACTTGCCGCCGTCAAACGAGGCGGCCTTGAGTGCCGCTTCATCATCACCGTGCGCCAGGGCCAACGCGGTCGTCTTGCTGACAAAACCCTGGAAGATTTCGTTGCGGGCAACAAAATCGGTCTCGGAATTAATCTCAACGAGCGCGCCGGTCTTGCCGTCGACCGCCATGCCGACGAGGCCTTCTGCCGCCGCGCGGCCGGCCTTCTTGGCCGCAGCCGACAGGCCTTTCGTGCGCAACCAGTCGATGGCGGCTTCCATGTCGCCACCGTTTTCGGTCAGTGCGGTTTTACAATCCATCATGCCCGCGCCGGACTTCTCGCGCAGTTCCTTGACGGCAGCCGCCGTGATCTCAGCCATGCTGACTCTCCACTCGAATATAGCGTTCTAACTAATTAATATTACGACTTAATCCAACCTAAGCGGCAGGCTCCGCAGGCGCTTCGGCAGCAGCAACAGGAGCCGCCACAGGCTCTGCTGCAGGCTCTGCCACAGGTTCTGCCACAGGTTCTGCCACTGCGGCCGCGACAGGCTCGGCAGGAGCCGCTGCTGCTTCAGCAGCCGGTGCTTCCACGACCACTTCGGCCGGCGGTGCCTCGGCTTCGCCGATATCGATACCGGCCGCTGCCATATCCTGCTGCAGACCATCGATCACCGCACCGGCGAACAGATCGCAGTACAGCTGAATGGCGCGCATCGCATCGTCATTGCCCGGAATGGGCATGTCGATATCGGACGGATCGGAGTTGGTGTCGCAGACACCGACGACCGGGATGCCAAGCTTCTTGGCTTCCTTGATCGCAATGTCTTCCTTGTTGGTGTCGATCACCACGACCAGGTCCGGGCGACCGCCCATTTCCTTGATGCCGCCGAGCGCCATCTCCAGCTTGTCGCGCTTGCGCGTCAGCTGGAGGGTTTCCTTCTTGGTGAGGCCAAGAGCGGATTCACCGGAAAGCTGCTCTTCGAGCTCACGCAGGGTCTTGATGGACTGGGAAATCGTCGTCCAGTTGGTAAGCATGCCGCCCAACCAACGCTGGTTGACGTAGTACTGACCGCATTTGCGAGCCGATTCAGCGACGATCTCGCTGGCCGCGCGCTTGGTGCCGACGAACAGCACCCGGCCGCCCTCGGACGCCACGCTGCGAGCCGCATTCAGCGCCGCATAGAGCATCGGCACCGACTGCTGCAGATCGATGATGTGGATTCCGTTGCGGACGCCGAAAATGAACGGCTCCATCTTCGGATTCCAGCGTCGGGTATTGTGACCAAAGTGAACGCCAGCTTCGAGCAGCTGGCGCATCGTGAATGTTGGGACCGCCATGGGTCTCTCCTTTACCGGTTGTGCCTCCGCAGACTGCCGCCCCGAGGGGCACCGGATCGACGAGCGGGGATGTCTGTCCGCCTGCCGCAGGTCTGCGTGTGGGATATGTCCCGCAACGGCGGGATCGGCGCGGTGATACCCGCATGCCGGCCTGATTACAAGGTCTTAATGGATCAATCGGGGCGCAATCGGCCCGCAATACGCCCTAGGGCTTCTTGTATTCGATTTCCAGGGCGATCAGCGGGCTGTCGCTGACCACGGTCACGTTGTGTTCGAACCCGTCGCCCACCTCGTAGAACGTCGCGGCGCCCTTCTTCGAGGCCATTGTCGACGGCGCATCGCCGCCGCCGCGCTCGATCTGCACGTCGCTGTCGCCGAAATGGTAGCCGACGTAATCGAGATCGTGGTTGTGCCAACCCGAACTCTGGCCCTTTTCGATGTGATGAAACGTTATTCGGGTCGTCTCATTATCGATCAGGACCTCGTAGTGGCCGCGCTTGTCTTCGGCCACTTCGATGCGTGTTTTCTCTTCGAGTTTCCGCGACATTTGTCAGACCTCAATATTTGTATTCGATCTCCAGCACCCGGATGTCCACATCGCCCACATTCGTGGCGTTGTGCTCGACCGGCGCCTTGATCATCACCGCTTTGCCGGGAACATAATCGACATCCCGCATGCTGCCGTCGGCATGATCGAGATGCAGCCGCCCCTCGGACTGCTGGATCGTCAGATAATCAAAATCATGCAGATGCCAGCCGGTCTGCTGTCCGGGCTTGATGTGCCACAGGGTGACCCGGGTCTTCTCGTCATCGACCAGCGTATCAAAATGCCCGACCTCGCGATCGGCGGCCTCGCTGGCGGTTTTTTCCATCAGTTTCGTGGACATGCACTCTCTCCTGAAATCTCTGTACGAATTTACACCGCAAATATCAGACCGCGTAAAGGGCATTCATGCGTTGGCCGGAGCACGCTAGATTTCCTGCACGTCCACGACGCCATGAATGGCGCGCATGGCCCGGTTCAACTCCGGCGTACACAGATAGCCACCATCGAGGCGGACGATGACGTCCTGCTCGCCATCGGGAATGACGAGCCGGATCCGGCCATTGCCGCGCTTGCCCTCGCCCGGACGCGCCTCGCGGTCGATCAGGGTCTTCAGCGACCCGATCGACTCCATGCCCTCGACCCAAATCTTGATGGCGACGGGTGCGCTGGCCGCCGCCGCTGCGAGCTCACGCACGCTCTGGCCGGTCAAACGAAGCTGGCCTTCCTCGAACCGCGCTGCCGTCTGCACCAGCACGGGTTTACCGCTCTCCAGCAACTCGCGCGTCGCGGCCAGGACCTCGGCAAACATTGTGATCTCGAATGTCCCCGCGGCGTCGGACAGTTGCACGAACGCGTATCGGCTGCCCCGTTGGGATGTGCGTTGCTGCACCGCGATCACCGACCCCGCGAGCACCACATTGGCAGCCCCACCCTGGCGCTCGACGGTCTGTTCGAGCTCGGTGCTGCCGACGACGCCCAGGCGATCGAGCAGCTTCCCGTAATCGTCCAGCGGATGGGCGGACATGTAGAACCCGACGGCATCAAGCTCGCGCTGCAGCCGGTCCGGCTGGGGCCAATCCGCACGGTCGAACGGCTCGGGCGCCGGCAGACCGCCCTCTTCACCGGGATCGCCAAGCAGGCTGAACTGGCCGCTCTCGCGTTCGCGCTGAATGGCTTGCGCATGCCCGAGAATCTGGTCGATCGAATCAAACGTCCGCGCGCGGTTGCCATCCAGGCTGTCGAACGCGCCCGCCTGAACCAGCTGTTCGAGCTGGCGGCGGTTCAGAATATGCGCGTCGAGCCGGCTCGCCACCTCGTACGGGCTGTCGAACCGCCCGTTGGCCTCGCGCTCCTGGACGAGATCGCCCATCGCGGCCTGGCCCACGCCCTTGATGGCAGACAGCGCATAGTGGATGCCGCCAATCGACACCGGTTCATCATCTTCAGCCGCCGCCTGCTGTGTCGCCGCATCCAAATTGATGGACGCGACCGTGAAATCAACGCCCGAGAGGTTGACGTCGGGCGGCAGCAGATCGATGTGGTGACGCGCCAGTTCCTGCTTGTAGATCGCCAGCTTGTCCGTGTTGCCCATGTCCAGCGTCATGGACGCGGCAAAGAACTCGACCGGGTAATTGGCCTTCAAATACGCCGTCTGGTAGGCGATCAGGGCATAGGCCGCCGCATGGGCCTTGTTGAAGCCGTAGCCGGCGAATTTGGCGATGGTCTCGAAGATGCGAGTGGACGTCGCCTCATCGACCCCGCGCGCCGCAGCACCCGCGACGAAGGTCTCCTGCTGAGCGTCCATTTCGGACTGGATCTTCTTGCCCATGGCCCGGCGCAACAGGTCGGCGCCACCGAGCGTGTAACCCGCCAATTCCTGAGCCATCTGCATCACCTGTTCCTGATAGATCGGGATGCCGTAGGTCTCCTTCAGGCATTGCTCCAGATCGTCATGCAGGTAATCGACCTCTTCGGTGCCGTGCTTTCGCGAGATGTAGCTCGGGATATTGTCCATCGGGCCAGGTCGGTAGAGCGCGACAACGGCGATGATGTCTTCGAACCGGTCGGGTCCCAGCTTGCGCAGCACGTCGCGCACGCCGGAGGATTCACACTGGAACACGCCCGTCGTGTCGCCGCGCGCCAGCATTTTGAACGTCCCCTCGTCATCCAGCGGCAAGGTGGCGAGATCGACCTCGACATCCCGGTCGGCCAGCAATTCCACGGCTTTCTGCAGCACATCCAGGGTCTTCAGGCCCAGGAAATCGAACTTCACGAGGCCCGCCGCCTCGACATACTTCATGCTGAACTGGGTCGACAGGGTCGCGGAGCGCGGATCGCGGAACAGCGGAACGATGTCCGACAACGGCCGGTCGCCGATCACAACGCCGGCGGCATGGGTCGACGAGTTGCGATACAGCCCTTCGAGCTTGAGCGCGAGATCGAGCAGATGCGCGACCGCCTCATCCTCTTTGCGCATCGCCTTGAGAGCGTCCTCGCTGTCGATGGCCTGCTGCAGGGTCATGGGGTTGGCCGGGTTGTTCGGCACCATCTTGGCGATCCGGTCGACCTGCCCGTAGGGCATCTCCAGGACCCGGCCGACGTCGCGCACCACGGCGCGCGCCTGCAGCTTGCCGAAGGTGATGATCTGCGCCACCCGGTCATGGCCAAACTTCTGCTGCACGTAGTGGATGACCTCGTCCCGCCGCTCCTGGCAGAAATCGATGTCAAAGTCAGGCATCGACACGCGTTCCGGGTTCAGGAAGCGCTCGAAGAACAGACCGAAGCGCAACGGGTCAAGATCCGTGATCGTCAACGACCAGGCCACCGCCGATCCGGCGCCCGAACCGCGGCCCGGCCCGACCGCCACGCCGTTCGCCTTGGACCATTTGATGAAATCCGAAACGATCAGGAAATAGCCCGGATATCCCATATTAACAATGGTTTCGAGCTCGAACCTTAACCGATCTCTGTACGGTTTGGCGGCCTCTTCGCGGGCTGCCGCATCCATATCCTCGGTGAACACATGGGCGACCAACCGCGCTTCGAGCCCCGCCTCGGCTTCCGTCGTGAGCTCCTGCTCCTCTGTCCGCCCTTCCTCCGTCGGATAGGGCGGCAGCATCGGTGCGGTCTCGGTCGGCATAAACGCGCAGCGCCGGGCCACCACGAGCGTGTTTTCGATCGCTTCGGGCAAATCAGCGAACAAGGCACGCATTTCCGCCGCAGACTTGAAGCGATGCTCCGATGTCACCCGCCGACGCTCCGACTGGGATACATAGGCGCTTTGCGAGATGCACAGCAGCGCGTCATGGGCCTCATACATGCCCTCGTCCGCGAAAAACGCCTCATTGGTGGCGAGCAGCGGGATGTCGTGTTCGTAGGCCAGATCGATGAAGGCCGGCTCCAGCCGATCCTCGATCTCGAGGCCATGACGCTGGAGCTCCATATACAAACGATCCGGAAACAGCGCTTTCAGCTGCAATAGGGCATCTTTTGCGGCATCCATCTGACCTTCCGCGATCAGGCGCCCCGGAAGACCTGCAACACCGCCCGTCAACGCGATCAGCCCGTCGGTCTCTCCCTCCAACTCGGCCAGCGTAACCACGGGGTTCCGGTCGTCGGCCATCTCCACATAGGACCGGCTGACAATGCGCAGCAGATTGCGATAACCCGCTTCGGACTGGGCCAGAAGCACGATCTGATCATCCGCAGGCGGGCGGTTGCCGCCGCGAAACCCGTTTCGTGATTCATCCGGCTCCGACGCGAGCGCGAACTGGCAGCCCACGATCGGCTGAATCCCGGCCTTCGCCGCGGCCATCGAGAATTCCAGTGCGCCGAACAGATTGCCCGTATCGGTGATCGCGACCGCCGGCATCTCGCGCGTGCGGCACAATTCGACGAGCTGGGGTACGCGCAGCGCGCCTTCGGCCAGCGAGAAGGCCGAATGAACGCGGAGATGGACGAAATCAGCGTGTGACATAGCCCGACGACACTAGCGCGATTCGAGGTGCGAACAGCCCCTCCAATCACGTGCATTCCGGGGACAACTCAGGCCGGCTCGACCCGCCCATCGCGCAGTTGGAGCGTGCGGTCCATCTTGGCCGCCAGTTCCAGATTGTGCGTGGCGATCAGCGCCGCCAGCCGGGCCCCGCGGACCAGCTTGAGCATCTGGTCGAACACGCCGCCAGCAGTCTCGGGATCGAGGTTTCCGGTCGGCTCGTCGGCCAACAGGATCGCCGGGGCATTGGCCACGCTGCGGGCGATCGCGATCCGCTGCTGTTCGCCGCCGCTGAGCTGCCCGGGCCGGTGGGTCGCCCGGTCGCCGAGCCCCATCATCTCCAGCAATTCGCCAGCCCGCACACGTGCCTCGGCACGGCTGGTGCCCGCGATCATCTGCGGCAGCATGATGTTTTCCAGGGCCGAGAACTCCGGCAACAGATGATGGAACTGATAGACAAACCCCAGGGTTCCGCGCCGCAGCCGGGTACGATCGGCCTCCGCGAGCCCCGAACATGCCTCGTCGCCAATGATCACTTCTCCGGCGTCGGGGCGTTCCAGCAGGCCCGCGATATGCAGCAACGTGGACTTCCCGGCCCCCGAAGGGCCCACGAGCGCGACGATCTCGCCGGGCACCAGCGACATCTGGACATCGCGCAGGACCTCGATGTCCCGCCCACCCTGATGGAACGTACGCCCGACACCGCGCAATTCGAGGGCCGCATCACTCATTGCGCAGCGCCTCCACGGGATCGAGCCGCGAGGCGCGCCAACTGGGATAGAGCGTCGCCAGGATCGACAGGCCGAGTGCCATGCTAATCACCATGACGACCTCGCCCGTATCGACCTCCGCGGGAAGCTGGCTCAGGAAGTAGATTTCCGCGGCGAACAGCTCGGTTCCCGTCAAGGCCTCCAGCCAGCGACGGATCACCTCGATGTTCTCAGAGAAGACCAGCCCCAGGATCGCGCCGGCGATCGTACCAACCACGCCGATGCTGGTGCCGACGATGAAGAACACGCGCATCACCATGCCCCGCGACGCGCCCACGGTGCGCAGGATCGCGATCGCCGAGCCCTTGTCCTTCACCAGCATGATCAGGCTGGAGATGATGTTGAATGCCGCCACCAGGATGATCAGCGTCAGGATCAGGAACATGACGTTCCGCTCGACCTGCAACGCATTGAAAAAGCTGCTGTTTGCCTGCTGCCAATCGAACAAACGATGGTGCGGGTCGATGACCCCGCCGATCGCCCGGCGCTGGGCCTGGAACGTATCGGGATCCTCGACGAAGACCTCGAGCTGATTGACCGTATCGCCGAGCCGGAAATATTGCTGCGCCGCCGCCAGGGGCATGAAGATAAATGTGCTGTCGAACTCGAACATCCCCACTTCGAACGTCGCGACCACTCGATAGGCCTGCATGCGCGGGACGGTGCCAATCGCCGTCACCGTGCCGCGCGGTGAGACCAACGTGACCTTGTCGCCGACACGCACCCCCAACGTTCGCGCCAGGCGTGACCCCATCACCACCGTGTCACTGCCGCGGAAATGGCTGAGTGCGCCGAGACGGATATTGTCGGCAATCGACGGCCGCGCCGCCAGCGCTTCCGGCGTCAGGCCGCGCACCAGCGCACCTGCCGCACGTCCACCGTTGGTCGCAAGGATCTGGCCCTCGACCAGCGGCGTGACCGAGAGGACACCGTCGACCATGCGCACACGCGCCGCGAGCGGGTCATAATCCGACAGCGTCCCGGTCGAGCTGACGACGGCGATATGGCCGTTGAGGCCCAGGATGCGATCAAGCAATTCCCCGCGGAACCCGTTCATCACCGACAAAACGATGATCAGGGTCGCGACACCAAGTGCGATGCCCATCAGCGAGAACCCGGCGATGACCGAGATAAACCCCTCGGCGCGGCGGGCCCGCATGTAGCGCAGGGCAATCATCCATTCGACGGGTGAAAACATCGCGCTTACCGCCTGTTGGGATGGGCAGAGTGAGAATCGAGAAAGGCGCGAAGCTGACGTTTGATTGTGGCCACCCTATGACGCCGCGCGTGCGGCGATCCAGTCACCCAGCGCGTCGATCGCCAGTTCGGACTTCTCTCCGTCCGCGCGCTGCTTGACCTCGATCTTGCCGTCCTTGAGGCCGCGTGGGCCCACCGTGAGCTGCCAGGGAATCCCGACCAGATCCATATCGGCGAACTTTCCGCCGGCCCGCTCATCGCGATCGTCATAGAGCACCTCGACGCCGGCCGCCCCGAGTTCGGCATAAATCCGCTCACACGTCGCATCACAATCCGCGTCGCCGACCTTGAGGTTGATCAGCCCCACTTTCCATGGCGCCACGGATTCCGGCCAGATGATGCCGTTGTCGTCGTGGGACGCCTCGATGATCGCCCCGACCAGCCGCGACACGCCGATGCCGTAGCTGCCCATTTCGAGCGTGATTTTCTGCCCGTCGGGGCCCTGCACCGAAGCACCGAGGGGTTCGGAGTATTTGGTGCCGAAATAGAAGATATGCCCGACCTCGATGCCGCGCGCTGTCACCAGCTGATCGTCCGCGACATCGCATTTGGCGGGATCGTGCATCTCGTCCGTCACCGCATAGTGGGCCGTCCACTTGTCCACCTGGGGCTGCAGGTCGGTTTCATAGTCGAGATCGTCGCCCGGCGCGTCCAGTTCGAGAAGTGCCTTGTCGCAGAACACCGCGCTCTCACCCGTCTCGGCCAGAATAATGAACTCATGGCTCAGATCGCCGCCGATCGGCCCTGTATCCGCCGCCATCGGCACGGCCTGGAGCCCCATGCGGGCATAGGTGCGCAAATAGGCGAGGAACATCTTGTTGTAGGAATGAACCGCGCCTTCCTTGTCGAGATCGAAGGAGTAATTGTCCTTCATCAGGAACTCGCGACCGCGCATGACGCCGAAGCGCGGGCGCACCTCGTCGCGGAACTTCCACTGGATGTTGTAGAGGTTCTTCGGGAGGTCGCGATAACTCGTCACCTCGTTGGCGACGATATCGGTGATCACTTCTTCCGCCGTCGGGCCATACAGCAATTCGCGGTCATGGCGGTCCGTGATCCGCAGCATTTCCTTGCCATAGTCCTCGTATCGTCCGGATGCGCGCCACAGCTCGGCCGACTGGATGGTCGGCATCAGGACCTCCTGCGCGCCGGCGCGGTCCTGCTCCTCGCGCACGATCTGGGAAATCTTCTGCAACACCCTCAGGCCCATCGGCAGCCAGGTGTAGATGCCGGCCGCAGACTGGCGCACCATGCCCGCACGCAGCATCAAACGATGCGAGACGATTTTCGCCTCGGCGGGGGTTTCCTTCAGGGTCGGCAAAAACAAACGGGTACGCCGCATTCACGTTCTCCAACAAGCACTTGGCTCTAACAGGGGCTCGGCGCGCGGGAGAGTATGAAAAACCGCGCACGCCTGTCCATGTACATTCGTCTTAATCGTCGCCTTCGCCAAGCACCCAGACATCCACCGAGCCCTCGCGCCCGCGCAGGCTCAATCCCTCATAGGGCGTGACATCGGCCCGCAGCACCGAGAGATCATCGGGTTTGCTATCCTGCACAGCCCGCATCAGCGCATCACTGACAATCAACCGGCATCCCACGGTCCGCGTACTTTCTTCCAGGCGCGACGCCACATTCACCGTGTCGCCGATGACGGCGAACTCAAGCCGACGCTCGCTGCCCACGTCCCCCATGACGATCGGCCCGAAATGGGCCCCGACGGACAACCGCACCACCGGGAAGCCCGCGGCCTCGCGCCGGCCGTTCCACTCGTCGACAGTCGTCAGCATGGCGCGCGCGCAACGCAACGCGTTCGCGGCGTCTTCCGGGCTGGTGCGCGGGGTCCCGAACGTCGCCATCACCCCGTCTCCCAGGAACTTGTCCAGGGTGCCCCCATGTTCAAATACGACACCTTCCATCCGGTGGTGGAAGGCGCGCAACATCTCGATCAGTTGTTCCGGCGTGACCATTTCGGCAAACCGGCTGAATCCCACCAGATCTGCGAAGATCACGCCGGCGTCCTGCGACCGGACGGTTTCCAGGGCGCCATCAAATCCCGCCAGTTCATCGACGATATTGGGCGGAAAATAGCGGGCCAGGTTCGAGCGCTCACGTGCCGCCATCACCTGCCGGCGGATCAGGCGCCGGTTGCGGGCAACCGCTGTCGCCAGCACGGCCGTCGACAGGATCATGACCAGAATTTCAGTCGTGCGCACATCGAGCGAGACGAAGTGCGGATCGAGAAAACGATCGAGCCGGAGCGCCGGCGTCTCGAAGGTCGGTATTGCAAACAAGGTCTCGGGGAAGCCTGCAATCCAGAACACCCCACCGGCCCAGGCCATGACGCATGCGAGCCCCGCGAACAACATGGCCCGCGCAGAGTAGCTGCCGAGCAGGAACAATGAGATCAGCAGGTAGTAGTAGTTGAAACTGCCGAAACGGAACGTCGCCTGCGGCGGCCACAATTCCGCGGTCGGCAAAAGCGGATTGGGCGCCAGGAGAGCAAAGGTGATGATCACCACGTCGAACAGGAAGAAGCCGAACGCGTGGGCATCGCTGCGGAACCCACGACGTGACAGCAGGTAGTGTCCATATCCGCTGGCGACGAACAGCGCGATGATCGGAATGTAGAACCACCCGGCGTCACCGAGCAGAATGATGAGCCATATGGAGATCGCCAGGCTGGCAATTCCGCGAAGATGGGCGGCAAGCCTGAGACCCTGGCGTTCCTGCTCCTGAAACGCGGAACCAAGGCGCGCATCGAGACGCGCGGTCGCATCGGGCTCAATACGGGGCTCAAAACTCGGATCCGTCATCTCACCACTCCGGGTTCACACGACCGGGGGTTTACGACATGGCTGTCGGGAAGGAAACCGGAGACCGCCGGTCCGCTAGTTGGCGACGCCCACCTGCTGACAGCGTTTTGCGAGCTCATGCTGGGTGCTATCGCCGATGGGCTGACCGTTGAAGCTCACGCGGCCGTCACGGGTAATCTGGACCTCGCCCACCGTGGGGCGGGCCAGGAATGGCGTGTTGATACCCAGATTGGTCGCCAGATCGATCGTCACGGGGATCGAGATCACGTCGGGGACGCTGATTTGCGGCTGGGCGTTCAAATCCGCGGGCGCGACGGCATTGCCGTTCACGTCGACCCCGGGCCGATAGCTCACGTCTGACGAGGCCACATGGGTCACCAACTGACTGCAGTCCATTTCGCTGATACGGACGGTTGTTTGGGCATGAACCGGCGCAGAAACAGCCGAAAGCAGGGCAATAGACATGATTATTACTGTATTTCGCATGGTGCACATGTAGCGAACCATTCTTAACAAAGTGGTAACAAACTGGCCGGGAATCGGGCTATCGTTTTGGCTGCTAGGGGGGAATCGCCATATTCAATTACGGCGCGTGCGCAATAATTGCGCACATTCCGCTCTCGCGTGGATAATTCATGGGGAACCACGGGAGGCTTCATTAAATGTTCGAAAACCTATTCAAGCTGTCAGATCATGGAACGACAGTCCGCATCGAAGTGATGGCGGGCCTGACGACGTTCCTGACGATGGCCTACATCATTATCGTCAATCCGGACATCATGTCCGCGGCGGGCATGGACAAGGGGGCACTGTTCGTCGCCACCTGTGTCGCGGCTGCCGTTGGCTGTCTGATCATGGGCCTCTGGGCAAATTACCCAATCGCGCTCGCACCGGGCCTCGGCCTGAACGCCTTCTTCGCCTTCGGCGTTGTCGGCGGCATGGGTGTGCCCTGGCAGACCGCGCTGGGGGTGATCTTCCTGTCAGGCGTGTTCTTCCTGATCATCACGATCCTGCCAATCAGGGCCGCGATCATCAACTCGATACCAAAATCACTGAAAATGTCGATTTCGGCGGGCATCGGCCTGTTCATCGGCGTCATCGCGATGGAGATATCGGGCATCACGGTTGATCACCCGGTTACGCTCGTCACCCTCGGTGAGGTCGCCTCGCCGCAGGTGCTCCTTGTGGCCATCGGGTTTGTCGGCATCATCGCCCTGGACCGGCTTGCCGTTCCGGGTGCCATCGTGCTCGGGATTATCGGCACGACCGTCCTGGCCCATATCTTTGGCCTGGGCGGATCGACGGCGCTGGACTTCTCCATCCCGTCGCTCGCACCGACCTTCCTGCAGCTGGATATCGCCGGCGCGTTCCAGGTCAGCATGATCTCGGTGATCATCGCCTTCCTGTTCGTCGACATGTTCGATACGGCCGGCACACTGATTGGTGTGTCACACCGTGCAGGATTGCTCGACGAGGACGGAAAGCTTCCGCGCATGGGCAAGGCGCTGTCCGCCGATAGTATCGCCACCATCACCGGCTCGCTGGTCGGCAGCTCGACCGTCACCTCGTATATCGAGAGCGCGGCGGGTGTGCGTGAAGGCGGACGAACGGGTCTGACCGCAGTCACGGTTGGCGTCCTGTTCATTCTGGCGCTGCTTCTGGCGCCGGTCATCGGACTGGTGCCGCGTTTCGCCACGGCCCCCGCACTGCTCTTCGTGGCGGTGCTGATGGTCCGCGGCCTGACGGAGATCGATTGGGAAGACGTCACGGAATATGCCCCGGCGGTTCTCGCCGCGGTGGTGATGCCTTTCACCTTCTCGATTGCCCACGGCATCGCGTTCGGCTTCATCGTCTACGCAGCCGGCAAAATTTTGACGGGCCGGATGAGCGAAGCCAGCCCGATTCTCTACATCATGGCGGTGCTGTTCGTGCTGCTCTACGGCTTCGGGCTTATCGGCTGACGCCAACTGAAATCGTTAGGAAGCGGGCCGGGTTTTCCCGGCCCGTTTTCATTTCGGCGTCTGTTTGATCAGGCCTGTTCGATCAGGATTTTCGCATCCAGGCCGGTCCGGCCGTCGCGATCCGACCGAACACGGGGCAAGCCTCGCCGTGCGCACCGGGCAGATATCCGGTGCTCATCAGGAACTCTCCCGTGATCTCGCCGCCCGTGAACTTGAAGGTCTTCTTGAACAGCTTGACCCATTCGTCCTTGGTCAGCGGGTGATGCGCCTTGAGCCAACCAGCAAAACCGCCATGGCTTTCGCGCATCTCCAGAATGCAGTTGGCGTTGTGAATGGTGGCATCGACCTTCAACCGGTTCCGGATAATGCTGGCGTCGGCCAAAAGCCGCGCGCGATCCTTCTCGCCATATCCGGCCACCGTCTCGACGTCGAAGCCCTCAAACGCCGCGACGAAACCCTCGCGTTTCCGCAGGATCGTCAGCCAGCTCAGGCCTGCCTGATTGATCTCCAGAATCAGACGCTCGAACAGGGCGGATTCATCATCCGTTGGAAATCCATATTCGGTATCATGATAAGGTCCGTGCCACTCGTGGCCCGGCGCGATATCGCAGTATCCTGACACTTTGAAGTTCCCTTCCCCGTTTCGTCCGACAGAGAGAATACCGATTTCCACTCCTTCGCAACCTGTAGTGCAGCCGGGCCTCGGGAGTATTTTCTGGGCGTTCCTTGTCCTCGGCGCGACCGCGTTCGGCGGGCCCGTCGCTCATTTCGGATATTTCCGGACCGAGTTTGTCGATCGCCGCGGATGGGTCGACGAGCGCGGCTTCGCCGATCTGGTGTCCCTGTGTCAGTTCCTGCCCGGACCGGCCTCCAGCCAGACGGGTATCGCCATCGGCATGATCCAGCGCGGCTGGCTGGGTGGCATCGCGGCCTGGCTCGGCTTCACCACACCCGCTGCAATCATCATGATCGGCCTGGGCTTCGGCCTGTCCTTTGCCGAAACGGCGGCGGGCCAAGGTATCGTCCATGGCCTCAAGCTCGCTGCCGTTGCGGTGGTCGCCAACGCCCTGTGGGGCATGGCGCGAAACGCCTGCGGCGACGCGGTCCGCGCAAGCTTTGCGGCGATCGCCTGCGTCATCATCCTGTTCACGGGCGTTGCCTGGTTCCAGCTGCTGGTCATCGCTGCGGCGGCCATCGCGGGAAGCCTCATCCTGCGCGATGCCCCATTGGACACGTCCGACGGCGCATCCCGATCCGGCAATCGTGCGGTCGGCCTGCTGTTGCTCGCAGTCTTCCTGCTGCTCCTGCTCGGGCTGCCGGTCCTCGCCGAGACGATGAAATCGGGAAATCTTGATGCGTTTTCCGGATTCTACCGGGTCGGCGCGCTGGTGTTCGGCGGCGGACATGTGGTGCTGCCCCTGCTGGAGGCCGAGGTCGTGCCCACGGGCTGGACATCCACCGATGCATTCCTCGCCGGCTATGGTGCTGCCCAGGCGATCCCGGGGCCGATGTTTGCGCTCACGGGGTACCTCGGCAATGTCATCGATCCGGGAAACGGCTACGTCGGTGGCTGGGCCGGGGGCCTGCTCGCGATTGTGGCCGTGTTCCTCCCGTCCTTCCTGCTGCTCGGTGCGACCCTGCCCTACTGGGACGCCCTGCGGTCGCGCGCCCGGATACGCGCAGCGCTCAGCGGCGTGAATGCCGCCGTCGTCGGGCTTCTCCTCGCCGTGCTGTTCACGCCGGTCTGGACATCGAGTGTCCGTGATTCATCCGATTTCGCGGTCGTGGTGGTCGCCGCGGTGCTGCTCGCCGTGTGGCGGCTGCCGCCGTGGCTCGTGGTGATCCTGGCGGCCGTGGCCGGCTTCTTCGGCGTCTAGAGCCGGTATCGGTCGGAGAGCTCGCGCAGTGAGAGGCCGCTGGTCTCGATGACCCCGTAAACAACGCCGAACAGGACGATGGTGATCCCCGAGGTGATCAGCAGCTTGCGTACCAGCATCGGCCGTGCGGGCGCGCCCTGGTCATGTCCCTCTTCCGGGTTCTCCGTCCGCCGGACGCCCCAGGGCAGGACCGTGAACAGGGTCACCCACCAAATAATAATGAACAGGACGACGGCGGTAACGGGATTCATCTCGGTTCAGACCTGCTCGAGTTCGACCAGGGTGCCGCAGAAATCCTTCGGATGCAGGAACAGCACCGGCTTGTCATGTGCGCCCGGCTTTGGCTCACCATCGCCAAGCACCCGCGCGCCCTCGGCCACCAGCCGGTCACGCGCGGCATAGATGTCGTCGACTTCGTAGCAGATATGGTGCATGCCGCCCGACGGGTTTTTCTCCAGGAACGGCGCGACGGGTGAGTCCTCACCCAGCGGATGCAGCAGTTCGATCTTTGTGTTCGGTAGCATCACAAAGACCGTCGTCACCCCATGGAGGGGGAGTTCCACCTGTTCGGAAACAGTGCCGCCGAGCGTGTCCCGATAAACTGCGGTTGCTGCCGCCAGATCCGGCACCACAATCGCCACATGGTTCAAACGCCCGATCACTGCCCTCTCCTGCGCGTCATTCAAGCCACCCGATCAATCGTCCAGGCGGACCAAGTGTACCTCGGTCGAGGGGTTCTTGCCGCGTCGCGCACGAAAACTTTTGCGCACGGCTCGGCGCAGACGTTCGATCAGCGCGTCGTCATCGCGGCGCTCGTTCCCCTTGGCCGACGATAGTGCTTCCAGGACGTCGTCGATCACGTCATCCATCAGGTCGAAATCTTCATCCGTGTCGCCTGCCAGCCCCTGGGCCGAAAGCTGCGGATCGGTGACCACGCGCCCTTTGCGGTCGAGGACGATGGTCAGCGTCGCCGACCCGTTCCACAGCATGTGGTTGCGTTCGCGTAAATTGGAATCGTCGAGGCGGATCAAATCCCGCCCATCGACCGCAAGCCGCCCGGCCTGGACCTGGCCGACGATTTCCGGACCATCGGCATGCAGGCGCAGAACGTCACCATTCTCGATAATTTGCACATGAGGCGTCTGGCACTCGGTGGCGAGCTCGGCATGGGCGCGAAGATGGTGCGCCTCGCCATGCACCGGCACCGCGATCGTCGGGCGGATCCACTGATACATCTGGCGCAATTCGCCGCGTGCGGGATGGCCCGAGACATGGACGAAATGGTCCTTCTCCGTGATCACCTGCACCCCCATCGCCGTCAGCTGGTTCTGCAGGCGCCCGATGGACACTTCGTTGCCCGGGATGATGCGCGAGGAAAAGATTATCGTGTCGCCGTCATCCAGGGTGATGTTCGGATGATCGTCGCGCGCAATGCGTGACAGGGCCGCCCGAGGCTCCCCCTGGCTGCCGGTGCAGATCAGCGCCACCTTGTCCCGCGGCAGCTGCATCGCCTCATCTTCGCGTACGAACGGCGGCAGGTCGCGCAGATAGCCCGTGGCCCGCGCCGCTTCGGTCATCCGCCAGAGCGAACGTCCGACCAGGCCGACCGCGCGCCCATGGGCGTGCGCCACCTCGGCAACGGTCTGCACCCGCGCGATGTTGCTGGCGAAACAGGCGAATGCGACGCGATCGGTGAAACCCCCGATGAGTTCCTGCAGGCTGTCGCGCACATCGGCCTCGGAGCCGGCCTCGCCCTCGACCGTGGCGTTGGTCGAATCCCCGATCATCGCCAGCACGCCGGCGTCACCGACGGCGCGCAAGGCGGCTTCGTTGGTCGTTTCACCCACGAGCGGATCGGGGTCGAGCTTCCAGTCACCGGTGTGGAAAACAGTACCGGCGCCGGTTTTGATGATGACGCTGTTCGGCTCGGGGATGGAATGGGTCATGGTTACGAGCGTGATATCGAACGGACCGATCGACGCGTCACCGTTCAGGGGAATTTCCTTGAGCGGTACCTTGCCCGCGAGGCCCGCCTCCTCGAGCTTGCGCCGCAGCACCGCCAGGGTGAACGGCGTCGCGTAGACCGGGCAACGCAGCCGCGTCCAGAGATGCGCCACGGCGCCCACATGGTCCTCATGGGCGTGCGTAATCAACATTCCCGCCAACTTGTCGCGCCGTTGTTCGATGAAGGCCGGATCGGCCGTCATCACGTCGACGCCGGGATAGGACGGGTCGCCGAAGGTGACGCCACAATCGACGACCATCCACGCACCGTCATGGCCGTAGGCGTTGAAATTCATACCGATCTCACCCGTGCCACCAAGGGGCACGAAGAGGACTTCGTCGGAACCGGGTATCATGGATATCCTTTGAGGAACCGTTTTCAGGCGATTCCGTTGCGGCGGGCGATCTCGCGCAGGCCGGTCAGGGTCAAATCGGGCTCGGTCGCGTCGATCGCGTCAATGACGTCCGCGAACAACGGCGCGAGCCCGCCGGTGGCGACCACGGTCACCGGCTTTCCATATTCATCTGCAATACGCGGGATCATGCCCTCGATCATCGAGACATAACCCCAGAAAATTCCCGACTGCATGGCCGGCACCGTCGCCCCGCCGATTACCTTCTCAGGTTTCTCGATGTTGACGCGCGGCAGGAGCGCCCCCGCCATATACAGGGCCTCCACAGACAGGTTGATACCAGGCGCAATCACGCCGCCACACCAGTTTCCCTTGTCGTCGACCAGGTCGAACGTCGTGCCGGTCCCGAAATCGAGAACGATCAGGTGTCCCGGGTGCAGCAAATGGGCGCCGACCGCTGTCACCAGCCGGTCCGCGCCGACCTGTTCCGGCCGCTCGACCAGAATCTCGATGCCGAGATCCACGATGGAATCCCGAATGACCAGGGGTGTGACCCCGAAGTGGGACTCCAACAACGAATCCAGGTTCCGACGCGTTCCCGGCACCACGGTGGTGACAATCGCATTTTCGATGTCGCCGACCTGCAGTCCGCGCAGAGACATGAGCTGGGTCAGCCAGACCGCATACTCGTCGGATGTCCGTCGCGGGTCCGTGGCGATTCGCCACTGTCCGCGCTGGGTATCCCCATCAAAAACCGCAAAGACGGTGTTGGTATTGCCGCAATCGACCGCAAGCAACATCAGTTGGCTCCTGCCCCATTCTCTCGGGAGACCGTGCTTACCGGGAAAACGTCACCCACCGCAATATGTTCGGTGCCAACTGCGGTCTCCAGCATCAGGTTTCCGCTGTCGTCGATGCCCGAGAACGTGCCCGCCTTCGTGCCGTCAGGCAGCTTCACCGTCAGTTGCGTATCGAGCGCCAGCGCCAACCCAGACCAGATCGCCCGGATTGGCCCAAATCCGTCCCGCTCCCAGATGGCGAGCAATTCTACCAGGTTCGGCAGGAAACCCTCGAGCAGCGCTTCCACCGAAATATCGTGCCCCGCGGCGCGCAAACAGGTGGCACCGGTCACGTCTGGTTGGCTCTCGACATTCACACCGATGCCGGCGACCACCCAATCCAGGTTGCCGTCGGCACGCGCCGCGCTTTCCAGCAGAATGCCCGAGATTTTCTCACCGCCGAGCAAAAGATCATTGGGCCACTTCAGATCGACATCGGCACCGGCAACGTCCCGGATCGTGCGGGCCATCGCAGCACCCACCGCGAATCCGATCTGCGGCGCGCTCGCGATGGCACAGTTCGGGCGGAGCAGGACGGAGATGTAAAGGTTGCCGCGGGGCGAATTCCAGCTTCTGCCATGTCGCCCGCGCCCGGCGGTCTGTTCCCGCGCCCACACGATTGTCAGGCTCGGTGCGCCATCAGCTGCCAGTGCCTTGGCATCCTCACTGGTGCTGCCGACACTGTCTCGCGCAATCAATTGGCAACCCGGCGGCACGCCCGGCTGTCCGGTCATGTTCAGAACAGGACTGCCGCCGCCGCCTCGGCCCCATCCAGGACCGGCGCCAGACCGATGAAGAAGAACATGGTGATAAGGCCGGTGACGGTCACGATCACGGTAATTTCGCGGCCCGGCGCGCGATCGAACGCTTCGGCAGGCTCATCGAAATACATCAGCTTGACGATCCGCAGGTAGTAGTAGGCACCCACGACGCTCGTCAGCAGGCCGACGACCGTGAGCACGTAGAGGCCCGCCTCGATCGCCGCCAGGAAGACATAGAACTTGGCGAAGAAGCCCGCGAGAGGGGGAATTCCGGCCATCGAGAACATGAACACAGCAAGTGCGGCCGCCAGATACGGGTTGGTCTTGCTGAGGCCCGCCAGCTGGTCAATGTCCTCGACCATCCGGCCTTGCCGGCGCATCGCCAGGATGCAGGCGAAGGTCCCGATATTCATGAACACATAGATGGTCAGGTACAGCAGGATGCCCTGGACACCCGTCTCGTTCCCTGCCGCCAGGCCGACAAGTACGAAGCCCATATGGCCGATCGAACTGTAGGCCATCAGGCGCTTGATGTTGGTCTGCACGATGGCCGCAAAGGAGCCCAGAATCATCGATGCCAGCGAGATGAACCAGATCACCTGCTGCCACTCCGCAACCAGGTCTCCGAACGGCTCGAGCATGACGCGCACGAACAGGGCCATGGCCGCGATCTTCGGTGCGACCGCGAAGAAGGCCGTGACCGGTGTCGGCGCGCCCTCATACACATCCGGCGTCCACATATGGAACGGCACGGCTGAAACCTTGAAGGCGAGCCCGGCGGCGATAAAGACCAGACCGACGATCACACCCACCGGCGCGTCGCTGTCGGTTGCGAATGCCGCCGCCAGACCGTCGAAACTGGTGGTGCCGGCAAACCCGTAAATCAGGGACATGCCGTAAAGCAGGATTCCCGAGCTCAACGCGCCGAGGACGAAATATTTGAGGCCGGCCTCCGACGAGCGCAGATTGTCACGCCGGATGGCGGCCACGACGTACAGCGCGAGACTTTGCAGCTCGAGGCCCACGTAGAGCGACAGCAGGTCGTTGGCCGACACCATCATCATCATGCCGAGTACGGCAAAGACGATGAGGATCGGGTATTCGAACTGCTTGATGTCCTCGCGCATGTTGTAGGGCTGCGCCAAAATCAATGCGAGTGCGGCACCCGCGATCAGCAGCACCTTGGCAAAGACGGCAAACGCATCGACGACGAACTGGCCGTTGAAAGCCGTGGTTTTGCCCGCCGGTCCGGCAAGCACCAGAAGCGCGGCAACCACCAACACGAGCACGCCTGCCCAGGTCACGAAGCGGGTCGCCCCCTCGCCCCGGAAGGCCCCGTACATCAGCATCACCATGGCGGCGACCGCCATGAACAACTCAGGCCAGATGGCAGATATATCGACGGCAATATTCATATTCTGCGCCCTTCCGCCTACCGGCCCGCAAGGTTGAGCGGATCAACCGAGGACAGGGCCGTCTGATAATTTGCCAGGAGGTTCGAGACACTCGCGTCGAACACGCTCAGGAATGGATCTGGCCAGATGCCCATCCACAGAACCAGTGCGACCAGCGGTGCGAATATCGCGATCTCGCGGGGCTCAAGGTCCAGAATCTTCTTGAGATATTCCTTCTCAAGCTTGCCGAAAATCACCCTGCGGTAGAGATAGAGCATGTAGGCCGCACCCAGGATCACGCCGGTCGCGGCGAAGAAAGCCACCCAGGTGTTGTCCTGGAAAACGCCCAGCAGGATGAGGAACTCTCCAACGAAACCACTGGTGCCCGGCAGCCCGATCGACCCCAGCATGAACACCATGAAGACAAAGGCGAATTTCGGCATTCGTTCGACCAGCCCGCCATAGTGGGCGATCTCGCGGCTGTGTTCACGGTCGTAGACGACGCCAACACACAGGAACAGTGCGGCCGAAAGGATGCCATGGCTCAGCATCTGGAAGATCGCACCGTCGATCCCCTGTTGGGTCGCGGTGAAGATGCCGATGGTCACGAAGCCCATATGCGCAACAGACGAGTAGGCAATCAGCTTCTTCATGTCTTCCTGCGCCAGGGCCACCAGCGAGGTGTAGATGATCGCAATCACCGACAGGGTGTAGATCAGCGGCACGAACTGTTCCGAGGCGAGCGGCAGGATGGGCAGGGAGAAACGCAGGAAACCGTAGCCACCCATCTTCAGCAACACGCCGGCGAGGATGACCGAGCCCGCGGTAGGTGCTTCCACATGAGCATCGGGCAGCCAGGTGTGCACCGGCCACATCGGCATCTTGACGGCGAAGGACGCGAAGAAGGCGAGCCACAACCAGGTCTGGAGCTCCGCCGGGACACTGAATGCCATCAATGTCGGGATGTCCGTGGTGCCGGCTTCGAAATACAGCGCCAGGAGCGCGGCCAGCAGCAGGACCGAGCCGGCCAGCGTGTAGAGGAAGAACTTGAACGCCGAGTAGACCCGGCGCGGCCCACCCCAGACACCGATGATGATGAACATCGGGATCAGGACCGCTTCGAAGAAAATATAGAAGATCAGGAAATCGAGCGCGACGAAGGTGCCGATCATGAACGTCTCGAGCACGAGAAACGCGATCATGTATTCCTTCACGCGAACCGTGATGGCCTTCCAGGAAGCCAGCACGCAAATCGGCGTCAGGAACGTCGAGAGGATCACGAAGAACAGCGAAATCCCGTCGATTCCCATGTGATAGGAGATATTAAAGGCGGGCAGCCATGCCACCTTCTCGACGAACTGGAAGTCCGACGTGGTCGGATCGAAGTTCAACCACAGCAGCAGGCTGATCACGAAGGTCGCGAGCGAGGTCCACAGCGCACCCCAGCGGGCGTTGCGAGCGACCTGCTCCTCGGTGCCGCGGGCGGCCAGGATGAACAACACGCCGACGAGCGGCAGGAAGGTCACGAGCGACAGAATTGGGAATGAGTCCATGTGCCGCCCCCCTTACCCGAAGAATCCGAAGAGGAACCAGCTGGCGAGCAGCACCAGGCCGATCAGCATCGCGAAGGCGTAGTGATACACGAAGCCGGATTGCATGCGGCTGGCCCGCCCGGCGATATCCTTGGCTGCAGCAGCGATGCCGTCGGGACCGACACCGTCAATCACGGCGCCGTCGCCTGATTTCCAGAGGCCACGGCCCAGAACGAAGGACGGGCGGACGAAGATCCGGTCATAGAGCTCATCGAAGAACCACTTGTTGAAGACGAAGCTGTGGATCGGGCGCACCATTGCGACAAATTTCGCCGGCCAGCCGGGCTTGGCGATGTACATCACCCAGGCCAGAACGATGCCGACGGCGCCGACGACGATCGGCAGGAACTTGACCCATTTGGGCACGTGATGGGCTTCCTCGATGATGTTGTGGGTCATCAGGATGGAAGACCGCCAGAATTCGTCGAGATGATGGCCGACGAAATAGTCCGCCGCCAGCCAGCCCGAGAAGATTGCGCCCAGCGCCAGAACCACCAGCGGCAGGATCATCACCGGCGGTGATTCATGCGCATGGTCGAATGTGTGGTCGTCGGCGCGGGTCCGGCCGTGGAAGGTCAGGAACAACAGGCGCCAGGAATAGAACGCGGTCATCAGGGCCGCGGCGATGCCGGCCCAGAAGGCATACAGCCCCATGCCCGTGTGCGCGGCGAAGGCGGATTCAAGAATGACGTCTTTCGACCAGAAGCCGGCGAAGAACGGGACTCCCGCCAGCGCCAGGCTGCCAATCCACATCAGCGAGGCCGTGACCTTCATCTTGGAGAACAGCCCGCCCATCTTGCGCATGTCCTGCTCGTCATCCATCCCGTGGATCACGCTGCCCGCCCCCAGGAACAGGAGCGCCTTGAAAAAGGCGTGGGTCATCAGATGGAAGATGGCGGCCGGATAGGCGCCCACCCCGACGGCGAAGAACATGTAGCCCAGCTGGGAACAGGTCGAATAGGCGATGACCCGTTTGATATCGAACTGGGTCAGGCCGATCGTCGCGGCGAAGAAGGCCGTGGATCCACCGATAAAGACGATGAAAGTCAGCGCTATCGGCGCGAATTCAAACATCGGCGACAGGCGCACGACCATGAACACGCCCGCCGTCACCATCGTCGCGGCATGGATCAGGGCCGACACCGGCGTCGGGCCCTCCATCGCGTCCGGCAGCCATGTGTGCAGGCCGATCTGGGCCGACTTGCCCATCGCGCCGATGAACAGCAGGAAGCAGAGCGTGGTGACGATATCCAGTTCCATCGAAAGGAAGCTGAAGGTCCGGCCTGCCACTTCCGGCACGGCGGCGAAGACCGTATCGAAATCCAGCGTCCCGAAGGCGAAGAAGACGCCGAAGATGCCGAGCATGAAGCCGAAATCACCGACCCGATTGACCACGAAGGCCTTGATAGCGGCCGCATTGGCCGACGGCCGGCCGGACCAGAAGCCGATCAGCAGATAGGACATCAATCCGACGCCCTCCCAGCCGAAGAACATCTGGACGAAATTGTCTGCCGTCACCAGCGCCAGCATGAAGAAGGTGAACAGGCTGAGATAGGCCATGAACCGCGGCTTGTGCGGATCATGGGACATGTAGCCGACGGAATAGACATGGACCATCGACGACACGACGTTGACCACGAACATCATCACGGCCGTGAGCGTGTCGACGCGCAGGGCCCAGCTGAGCTCAAGCGTTCCGGAATCGATCCAGGTGAACAGCTCGATCGTGCGTTCGTTGCCCTGAATACCGACATGCCAGAGCAGGTAGCTCGACAGGATTGCGGCTATGAGCATCGGAATGACGGTGACCAGTTGCGCGGCACGGTCGCCCATCCGGACACCGAAAATACCGGCGATAAGTCCGCCCGCGAGCGGTAAGAAGACAGCGAGTTCGATCATACTCCGATCAACCCTTCATCATGTTGATGTCTTCGACCGCGATCGATCCGCGGTTGCGGAAATAGACGACAAGAATGGCCAGGCCGATCGCAGCTTCCGCCGCGGCGACCGTGAGAATAAACATCGCGAAAACCTGGCCCACCAGATCTCCCAGATGGGCGGAAAAGGCGACGAAGTTGATGTTCACCGCGAGCAGCATCAGCTCGATCGACATCATGATGATGATGACGTTCTTCCGGTTCAGGAAAATGCCGAAAATACCCAACGTGAACAGGATCGCCCCGACCGTCAGGTAGTGCGAAAGACCGATCTCAAGCATCAGACGCCGCTCCCCGTCGTGACATCTCTCACTTCGATCACATCTTCGGGCCGACGCGAGACCTGGTCGGCGATCTTTTGACGCCGCACACCGGGACGGTGCCGCAATGTCAGGACGATCGCGCCGATCATGGCGATCAGCAGAATCAGGCCGGACGCCTGGAACAGGTAGATGTAGTCCGTATAGATAATCCGCCCGAGCGCATGGGTGTTGGTCACCTGATCAGGCGGCAATATGGGCGCAGTCAGGGCTTGGCCGACATCCGGTGCGACAATCCAGGTTCCGAAGATCAGGATCAGTTCCGCGGCCAGGATCAACCCGATCAGCGCACCAATCGGCAGATACTGGAGGAAGCCTTCACGCAATTCGGCGAAGTTGATGTCGAGCATCATGACGACGAACAGGAACAGCACCGCGACCGCGCCGACATAGACCACGACCAGGATCATCGCCAGGAACTCCGCCCCGATCAGGACAAACAGGCCCGCCGCGTTGAAGAAGGCGAGGATCAGGAACAGGACCGAGTGGACCGGGTTGCGGGCGGATATCACCATCACGCCAGACGCCACGGCGAGCGCGGCGAAGAGATAAAATGCGAGTGCTTGAATAACCAAAGCTTCGTCCCCCGCCTACCGGTACGGCGCGTCGGCGGCAAGTGCCGTCGCGAGCTCGGATTCCCACCGATCGCCATTCACCAGAAGCTTTTCCTTGTCGTACATCAGCTCCTCACGGGTCTCGGTCGCAAATTCGAAATTCGGGCCTTCGACGATGGCATCCACCGGGCAGGCTTCCTGACAGAAGCCGCAATAGATGCATTTCGTCATGTCGATGTCGTAGCGGGTGGTGCGACGCGATCCGTCGTCGCGCGGTTCCGCTTCGATCGTGATCGCCTGGGCCGGGCAGATCGCCTCGCACAACTTGCAGGCGATGCAGCGCTCCTCGCCGTTCGGATAGCGGCGCAGCGCATGTTCGCCACGGAAACGCGGGCTGATCGGGCCCTTTTCGTACGGGTAGTTGATCGTGACCTTCGGCTTGAAGAAATACTTCAAGGTCAGCCACATGCCGGCGACGATCTCCAACAGGAGCAGCGAACGGGCGGTACGGTCGAGCATTGCCATATCGTTCCTCCTCCGGTTCCTAGTTCACGATGCCGGGGTACCAGTCGAACACGACAATCGCGCCGGCTGTCACCACAACCCAAAGCAGCGAGGCCGGCAGGAACACCTTCCAGCCCAGACGCATGAGTTGGTCATATCGGTATCGCGGCAGCGTGGCGCGGACCCACAGGAACACGAACAGCATGGCCGAGACCTTGAGGGCGAACCAGACGATGCCCGGAACCCAGTTCAGGATTGCGATGTCGAGCGGCGGCAACCAGCCGCCGAGAAACAGGATGACCGTCATCCCGCTCATCATCACCATGTTCGCGTATTCCCCGAGGAAGAACAGCGCGAACGCCATCGCCGAATATTCCACGTTGTAGCCGGTCACGAGTTCGGCTTCGGCCTCCGGCAGATCGAACGGTGCGCGATTGGTCTCGGCCAGTGCCGAGATGACAAACACGATGAACATCGGGAACAGCGGAATGAAGAACCAGACATCCTGCTGCGCCAGAACGATATCGCTGAGGTTCAGCGAACCCACGGCCAGCAGCACCGTGATGATCACAAAACCGATCGAGACTTCGTAGGAGACCATCTGCGCAGCCGAGCGCAACGCACCCAGGAACGGGTATTTCGAGTTCGACGCCCAGCCGGCCATGATGATGCCGTAGACACCCAGCGAGCTGATCGCGAACAGATACAGAATGCCGACATTGATGTCGGACAACACCCAGCCGTCCGCGACCGGGATAACCGCCCAGCCGATCATCGCCAGGACAAAGGTCAGCATCGGCGCAATCAGGAAGACCACCCGGTTCGCACCCGTCGGGATGATCAATTCCTTGGTCATCAGCTTGAGCGCGTCGGCAAAGGGCTGCAGCAGGCCAAACGGCCCCACCACATTGGGTCCCATGCGCAATTGCATAAACCCGATCACCTTGCGCTCGGCATAGGTCAGATAAGCGACCACGATGAGCAACGGCACAACGATGAACAGAATCTGGATGACGATCCAGAGTGTCGGCCAGGCGTATGACCACCAGAACTCAACCATCCGTGCCGGTCCTCTCGCCGTTGCCACTGACAAATTCACGCGTGCATTCGGCCATTGTCTCCGAAGCCCGGCTGATTGCGTCGGTCATGTAATAGTTGCCGATGGGGCTCTCGAACGCAGCGGCGTCCATGTCTCCGGCGGTTCCGAAGGCGTCCCACGATGCCGGGGCAACCTGATCGACCTGCTCGAAAACCGGGTTCGCTGCGGCGAGTGCCGCGCGGACATCGCCGAGCGTCACATAATCCAGGTTCGCGCCGATCACGCCGGACAGCGCACGAATAATCGTCCAGTCCTCACGTGCCTCACCCGGCGGCTGAACCGCCTGACGGGCCAGCTGCACCCGCCCTTCGGTGTTCACATAAGTGCCGTTCTTCTCGGTGTAGGCAGCACCCGGCAGGATCACGTCGGCGCGGTGCGCACCGGCATCGCCATGATGCCCCTGATAGACGACGAAAGCATCGCCCAGCGCAGCCGTGTCGATTTCGTCGGCACCCAGCAGATAGACAAGTTCGATGTCCCCGGCGCCGGCGCCGGCGATGATGCCGGCCACGTCGCGGCCATCCACACCCGGCACGAAGCCCAGATCGAGCCCGCCAACGCGCGCAGCCGCCGTGTGCAGAACGTTGAAGCCGTTCCAGTCGTCACGAACGATATTGCAATTGTCCGCCAGTGCGCGCGCCGCAGCTAAAACCGCATCACCATCGGCACGGGCCAACGCCCCCATGCCCACGATCACGACGGGGCGCTCGGCATTCTTGAGAGTTTCTGCGAACGGATGGGTGCCGTCTGCGATGGCTTTCAGTGTGTCAGGTCCCGCACCAAGATTCTCGCACGGATAGGTCAGGTCGATCTGCGGGCCGACCGCCGCGATCGTCGCACCGCCCTGGAGCCAGGCCTTACGCAGCCGGGTGTTCACCAATGGTGCTTCCCAACGCGGGTTGGTCCCGATCAGCAGAACCGCATCCGCCGTCTCGAGACCGGCAATCGAGCTGTTCATCAGATAGGCCGCGCGCGGTCCTGCCGGGAGCTTCGCCCCGTCCTGTCGGCAATCCATGTTCGGCGAACCGACAGAGTCCATTAAGCTCTTGAGAGCAAACATGGATTCGGCGTCACACAGGTCGCCCGCAACCGCTGCAATGCGCGAACCATCGAGGCCCTTCATCTTGTCAGCGATCGCCGCGAAGGCTTCGTCCCAGCTTGCCTCGGCAAGTTTCCCGTCCTTGCGAACATACGGCCGGTCGAGGCGTTGCCGGGAAAGTGCGTCGCATGCGTAGCGCGACTTGTCGGCAAGCCATTCCTCGTTCACGTCCTCATGGAGACGCGGCAGGATGCGCAGCACTTCGGTCTGTCGGGCGTCGACCCGGATCGAAGCCCCGACCGCGTCGAGCACATCGATGGATTCGGTCTTCGACAATTCCCAGGGACGCGAGACAAACGCATAGGGCTTGGACGTCAGCGCGCCGACCGGACAGAGATCTATGACGTTCGCGCTCAACTCGGAATCGAGTGATTTCTCGAGATAGGTCGTGATCTCGGCATGCTCGCCGCGACCCAGGAGGCCGAGCTCCGGCACACCGGCAATCTCTGTCGCAAAGCGCACGCAGCGGGTGCAGTGGATGCAGCGGGTCATGATCGTCTTGACCAGCGGCCCCATATGCTTGTCCTTGACCGCCCGCTTGTGCTCCTCGAAGCGTGAGCCGTCGCGGCCATAGGCCATGGCCTGATCCTGCAAATCGCATTCGCCACCCTGATCGCAGATCGGGCAATCCAGCGGATGGTTGATGAGCAGGAACTCCATCACCCCGTTGCGGGCCTTCTTGACCATCTCGCTGTCGGTCTTGATCTCCATGCCGTCCGCGACCGGCAGCGCACAGGAGGCGGCCGGCTTGGGCGGTCCGGGCGAGACTTCGACCAGGCACATGCGGCAATTTCCGGCGACCGACAGACGCTCGTGATAACAAAAGCGTGGGATCTCCACGCCCGCCATCTCGCAAGCCTGCAGCGCGGTGACGCCTGCGGGGACTTCGATCTCGACGCCGTCGATAGTTACTGTAGGCATCTATTCGTCCCCTATTCCGCGGCCTGAGCGGGCGCATTGCCCGTCTTGCGCGCGAGAATGCGTCGCTCCAGCTCCGGCCGGAAATGCCGGATAAGGCCCTGCACCGGCCACACGCCGCCGTCGGCGAGCGCACAAATGGTGTGTCCTTCGATCTGCTTGGTCACGTCCCAGAGCATGTCGATTTCCTCGATCTCGGCGTCGCCCGTGACCATGCGTTTCATGACCCGGTACACCCAGCCCATGCCCTCGCGGCACGGCGTGCACTGGCCGCAGCTCTCGTGGCGGTAGAAATGGCTCAGCCGCGCGATCGCCTCGACCATGTCGGCCGACTTGTCGATCACGATCACGGCCGCCGTTCCCAGCCCCGTGCTGTGTTCGCGCAATGAATCGAAATCCATCAGCACGTTGTCGCAGATGTTCTTGGACAGGCACGGGGTGGAAGAGCCACCCGGGATAACGGCCTGCAGATTGTCCCAGCCGCCGCGCACGCCGCCCGCATGCTTCTCGATGAGCTCCTTCAGGGGGATGCTCATCTCTTCTTCGACGTTGCAGGGATTGTTCACATGACCCGAGATCGAGAAGATCTTGGTGCCGGTGTTGTTCTCACGGCCGAAGCCGGCAAACCATGACGGCCCGCGACGCAGAATGGTCGGCGCCACCGCGATGGTCTCGACATTGTTGACCGTCGTCGGGCAGCCATACAGGCCGCATGCGGCGGGGAATGGCGGCTTGAGCCGCGGCTGGCCCTTCTTGCCCTCAAGGCTTTCGAGCAGGGCTGTTTCTTCGCCGCAGATATAGGCCCCGGCACCCCGGTGCAGATAGACATCGAAGTCCCAGCCGGAGTTGCATGCGTTCGGGCCGATCAGACCTGCTTCATAGGCCTCGTCGATGGCCTGCTGCAGATGAGAGGCCTCGGAATAGAACTCGCCGCGCACATAGATGTAGGCAGCGTTCGCGCCCATCGCGAAACCGGCGACCAGGCAGCCTTCGACCAATGTGTGGGGGTCGTAGCGCAGGATCTCGCGATCCTTACAGGTGCCCGGCTCGGATTCGTCGGCGTTGACGACCAGGTAATGGGGCCGTCCGTCGCGCCGTTCTTCCGGCGGCATGAAGGACCATTTCACACCTGTCGGGAACCCGGCGCCGCCGCGTCCGCGCAGGCCGGATTCCTTCATTTCGTTGACCAGGGTTTCCCGGCCGCGCTCGATCAGCGCCTTGGTGTTGTCCCAGATACCCCGGCGTTTTGCGCCTTCGAGGCCCCAGTCGTCCTGGCCATACAGGTTCTGGAAGATGCGATCCTTATCCTGCAGCATCACGCACTCTCCCCGGCGCCGGTCAATGTCGCCCGCTCGCCTGTCGGCTCTGATCCCGCGCGTCCCGCCTGGGACCCGGGCTTCGGTGTCTCGCCGCGCTTGAGCGCCTCGAGGACGGCCTTGAAACTGTCGGCGGTCAGATCCTCGTAATATTCGTCGTTGATCTGGACCATCGGCGCATTGCAACAGGCGCCAAGGCATTCGACTTCGACCACCGTGAACGTGCCGTCGTCGCTGGTCTCGCCCAGGCCACAACCGGTGACGTCCTTCGCCACGGCGCGGAGATCGTCCGACCCGCGCAGCCAGCACGGCGTCGTGCGGCAGAGCTGCACAAAATTCTTGCCGACCGGTTCCAGGTTGAACATCGAATAGAAGCTGGCGACTTCCAGGACCCGGATATTCGGCATGTCGAGATAGGTCGCGACATATTCCAGCGCCTCGGTCGGCAACCAGCCGCCGGCCTGCCGCTGGGCCAGGTCGAGCAGCGGGATCACCGCGCTCTGCTGCCGGCCTTCGGGGTAGCGCGCCACGATCGTCTCGGCACGCGCGCGGTAGGTCTCGTCAAATGCAAAGGCGTCGCTCATCGGTCGACCTCTCCGAACACGATATCGAGGCTGCCGATCACCGCCGGCACATCGGCCAGCATGTGCCCCTTGGTGAGGGCCTCGACGGCCTGCATGAAGGCAAATCCCGGCGCACGGATCTTGCAGCGATATGGTTTGTTGCTGCCGTCGGCCACGAGATAGACGCCGAACTCGCCCTTGGGCGCCTCGACGGCCGTGTAGGTCTCGCCCGCCGGCACATGATAGCCCTCGGTATAGAGCTTGAAGTGATGGATCAGCGCTTCCATCGAATGCTTCATCTCGCCGCGGCGCGGCGGGGTGAGCTTGTGGTTCTGGGTCATGACGGGGCCATCGGGCATCTCGTCGAGACACTGCTTGATGATCCGCAGGCTCTGGCGCATTTCCTCGACCCGCACGAGATAGCGTGCGTAGCAATCGCCGGTCTTGCCAACGGGCACATCGAAATCCATCCGATCATAGACGTCATAGGGCTGCGACTTGCGCAGATCCCAGGCCACGCCGCTGGCGCGCAGGGTCGGGCCGGACATGCCCCAATCCATCGCCTCCTCGGCCGAGAACACGCCGATATCGACGGTCCGCTGCTTGAAGATGCGGTTGTCGGTGAGCAGGCTTTCCATGTCTGCAAGGAACTTCGGAAAACTCTCGCAGAACGCATAGATGTCCTCGGCGAGACCCGCCGGCATATCCTGATGCACGCCGCCCGGGCGGAAATACGCCGCGTGCAGCCGCGCGCCCGAGACCCGCTCGTAGAATTCCATCATCCGCTCGCGTTCCTCGAACCCCCAAAGAAGCGGCGTCATGGCTCCGACATCGAGCGCATAGGTCGTCAGGTTCATGATGTGGTTGAGGATGCGGGTGATCTCGGAGAACAGAACCCGGATGTACTGGCCGCGCTCGGGCACTTCGATGCCGAGCAGCTTCTCGACGGCCAGTGCGTAAGTGTGCTCCTGACACATCGGCGAGACGTAATCGAGCCGATCGAAATACGGCACGGCCTGCAGGTAGGTCTTGTACTCGATCAGCTTCTCGGTGCCCCGGTGGAGCAGCCCGATATGGGGGTCGGCACGCTCGACGACCTCGCCGTCCATTTCGAGGACGAGGCGCAGAACACCATGGGCCGCGGGATGCTGCGGCCCGAAGTTGAGGGTCATATTCTTGATCGCGACTTCGGACATCAGGTGCTCTCGGCCCCCTCTTCCTCATCCGTGTTCGCCTTCTCGTCACCGGGGAGAATCTCGTTCATGCCCTCCCAGGGACTGAGGAAATCGAAGCTGCGGAAATCCTGGGTCAGCTTGACCGGGTCATAGACGACGCGCTTCTGCGTCTCGTCGTAACGCACCTCGACCCGCCCGGTCAGCGGAAAATCCTTGCGCATCGGATGGCCCTCGAACCCGTAGTCTGTGAGGAGGCGCCGCAGGTCGGGATGGTCGGCGAAGTAGATGCCATACATGTCCCAGGTCTCGCGCTCACACCATCCGGCGGCACTGTAGACGCCCGTCGCTGTCGGCACCGGCTCATCCTCGCCGACACTCAGCTTCACCCGCACGCGCTGGTTCTGGCTCATCGACAGCAGCGTGTAGACGACATCGAAGCGCGCCTCGCGCTCGGGATAGTCCGCACCGCACAGATCGATCAGCACCTTGAACAGGCAAGTGCTGTCGTCGCGCAGGAAGGTCAGCACGCGGGTGATCGACGCCGGACGCACCGTGACCATCAGTTCGCCGACGGCGACCTCCGTGCCGATCACATCCTGCGGCAGCGCAGCGGCAATATAATCGCCGAGATCTTTGAGTGCTTCGTCCATACCGGTGTCCGTAATACCTTGCTCGAAGCCCGATCTAGCGCGCGATGGTTCCGGTGCGCCGGATCTTCCGCTGCAACTGCATGATGCCGTAAAGCAGCGCCTCTGCCGTTGGCGGGCAGCCGGGCACGTAGATGTCGACGGGAACGATCCGGTCGCATCCGCGCACGACCGAATAGGAATAGTGATAATAGCCCCCGCCATTGGCGCAGGAGCCCATGGAAATCACCCAGCGCGGCTCGGGCATCTGGTCGTAGACCTTGCGCAGCGCCGGCGCCATCTTGTTGGTCAGCGTGCCGGCGACGATCATCACATCCGACTGGCGCGGGCTCGGCCGAAACAGGAATCCGAACCGGTCCATGTCATAACGCGACGCGGCGGTGTGCATCATCTCGACGGCGCAACAAGCGAGACCGAAGGTCATCGGCCACAGCGAGCCCGTGCGGGCCCAGTTAACCAGCTTGTCCGCATTGGCGAGCACGAAGCCCTTGTCTGCCAATTCGGATGAGACCGCCTGGATCGCCGCGTCCTGATCGGGACCGGGCTGGAAGACCGCTTCGGCGGGGTCACGAACGGTTATTCCCATTCGAGCGCTCCTTTGCGCCATTCGTAAACAAAACCGACTGTCAGGATTCCCAGGAACACGATCATCGACCAGAAGCCGAAGACACCGATATCCGAGAGCGTGATGGCCCAGGGGAAGAGAAACGCGACCTCGAGGTCGAAGATGATGAACAGGATCGCCACCAGATAGAACCGCACATCGAACTTCATGCGCGCGTCATCGAAGGCATCGAAGCCGCACTCATAGGCAGAGTTCTTCTCCGGATCCGGCTTGCGCGCGCCGACCACCACGGATGCCATGACCATCAGTCCCGAAAGGCCGACGGCCAGGCCGAGAAAGATCAAAATCGGCAGGTATTCGAGGAGGAGTTCTTCCATCGACAACGCCTTGGTATTGGCCTCCGTGACCGCGCATCACCCGATCCTCATCGAACCGGAATCGCACGTCCGAAAACCCCGGATCAAGCGGGCTCAGGCTTACACCAGCGCGCACGCCGGTGCAAGACTGCGGGCGGCCCGGCGAGGCAATGTGGCGCACGTCTTTTCGCTTGTTTGAAATGACCCGGCCTGACATGCGATTCGAACGCAAAACAGGACCCGTTAGGGTCCTGATGGCATATCTTCCGAATTGGGCTTAGTGGCGGGAGTGACGGGACTCGAACCCGCGGCCTCCGGCGTGACAGGCCGGCGCTCTAACCAACTGAGCTACACCCCCAAGCCGAGAGCGGATGTACTGCTGCCCCCCACTGATGTCAAGCGAACGACACGCAATTCCGCACACTCAGACAGAAAGACCCGCGCGCAGAGCCTCGGCTGCATGGATCTGGGCAGCCCGTCCATCGTCGACCAGAGGCGCAAACGAATAGAAACCGTGCATCATTCCCGGATAATCCCGATGGTCGACAGACACGCCCGCCGCGGCCAGCGCCGCGGCAAGTGCCACGCCCTCATCATGCAGGATATCGCACTCCGCGGTGATCACCGTCGCCGACGGGAGGTTCGAAAAATCACCCGCCCGCAGCGGCGCGGCGCGCCAATTCTCGCGATCTTCGGGGCCGTTCAGATAATGATCGCGGAACCAGCCCATCCCGGCCGCAGTCAGAATCCCCGCCCCTTCCGCATAAGTTTCGTAGGACGGCGTGTCGAAGGCGTAGTCCGCCACAGGATAAATCAGCAGCTGGTGGCGCAACGCCGGGCCGCCGGCCTCGCGCGCCATCATCGCCACGACCGCGGCGAGGTTGCCGCCCGCACTGTCGCCGGCCACGGCAATCCGGTCCGGGTCCACCGCGAGCTGGCGGGTGTTCTCCGCAACCCATTTGGTGGCGGCGTAGCAATCTTCGGGGGCAGCGGGGAACTTGTGCTCCGGGCCCATGCGGTAATCGACGGACACCACCAGGTAGCCCGTGTCGGCGCACATGTTGCGCGCCACCAGATCGTGGGAGTTCAGGCTGCCGATCACATGCCCGCCGCCATGGAAGAACATGATCACCGGCGCCAGCTCGGTCTGCTGCACCTCCGGCCAATAGAACCGCAGGGCCAGATTGCCGCCGGGCCCGTCGATCACGGTATCCGCGACCATGCGCACCACGGTGCGATCCTTGTCACGCTCGCGCGACATCTCTTCCATCTGTGTGCGCGCCTCTTCGGGCGTGAGCTCGTGGGTCGGGCGAACCCCGGCGGCAGCGGCGCGTTCGATCAGCGCAACAATCTGTGGGTGAAGAGGCATGTACGTCTCCTGACGCAGGGTCATATCGATACGTGGACGGGCGGAAGGTAGAGCAAAATTCGCACGGCCGTTCAAGCAGACGCGAAGGTAGACGCCTTGGCAGATGACTTGGCGGACGGCATCAACCGCAGTAGTTTTCATTGAGCAAAAATACAAACCGCTTCGATTTTGCTGCAGGCATGCGTCCTCTCATGATCGCCGCGAACCATTTAAGAACTGCTGCCAGACAGGAACCGCGCCATGCCCGCCCCCAAAGTCATCGTCCAGTTGTATCCGGTCTTTCCCGCCGAGGATGAACATGACCGCCGTGCCAAAGCGCCGATCGGCCGTGACTCGGAGCTCTACAACAAGATCGTCCATGAGTGGACGGACATCCTCAAGGCGGCCGATGAAATGGGTGTCTGGGGCATGTCCACGATCGAGCATCATCTGCATTCAGAGGGTTACGAGGTCGGCCCGAACCCAGGCGTGCTGAACGCCCACTGGGCCGCCCACACCAAGAACATCAATGTCGGCGCCTTCGGCTATGTGATGGCCACCCATGACCCGATCCGCGTGGCCGAAGAGACCGCGATCATCGATCACCTGACGAACGGCAAATATTTTGTCGGCTTCGCGCGCGGCTACCAGTCCCGCTGGACCAACATCCTGGGCCAGGGCAGCGATGCGGTGGCCACCGTATCGGACGGCAGCGCCAACGATTTGAAGAACCGCGAGATCTTCGAAGAGCGCGTCGAGATGGTGCTCGATTGCTGGACCAAGGATTCGGTCGAGCTCAACGGCAAGTTCTATCAGGCCCCCTACCCCCACGACACGGGCATCGCCAACTATGAAGGCTATGAGATCGCCCGCGAGGCCGGGGCCGAGGGCGAGATCGACGACGATGGCGTGCTGCGCCGCATCTCGGTCGTGCCCAGCCCCTACCAGAAACCACATCCGCCGGTCTTCTGCGCCGTGGCGCGCTCACGTGCGACGATTGAGTTCGCCGCCAAGCATGGGTTTCGGCCGAGCTACTTCAACCCGACCGACGGTGTCGTCGACCTCGCCGGCGTCTATGTGGAAGAGGCCGCCAAACATGGCCGCCAGGTCCAGTTCGGGCAGATGCAGAACATCGTGCGCCACACCCGGATCGGGAAATCCGCCGCCGACTTCGATCGCAAGCTGCGGGCCTACGACCTCGACATCTTCAAGAATTTCTACTCGGTGTTCGGGAACCACAATGTGGACCCGGTCAACCATGACGCCGAGGCGGCTTTCCGCGCCATCAAGGAGCACAAGTTCATCCTCGGTGGCACCGTCGACGACGCCATCGCCGACTGGCAGGAGATCTACGCGCGTATCCCGTGCGAATACATCACGCTGATCTGGCACTGGGCCCAGCAGCCGAAGGACGAGTTGCTCGAAGAGATACAGCTGTTCATGGAGAAGGTCGTGCCGGAACTCGAGACACCCGACTTCGACGCCATCGCCGCAGAGTAACCGCTGCAGAGTAGCCACCGCGCGACCCGGCATACACGCTCGGCGCTTTTCGACCGACGTTGACCGCGCTATACCTGCGCGCCGCAAGCCCACCGGAAATTTCGGGCGGACCGAAGTGGCAGGACAAAGTACGGCGATGATCTTGCGGCACGGCAAGCATCGCCATTCGAGGGAGAGAGACGTTGGCAGACGGTTCGGATTTTGAGCTGCGCGGCATGAGCAGTTCCCAGATATGGGAGCACGAAAACGCCTTTTATTGGTTCAGCGAACCGGGGCGGATCGCCAAGCTGCTGGCCCAGTATGAAATCTACAAGAAGATCGTCGACCTGCCCGGAGACGTGTTCGAATTCGGCGTCTACAAGGCCGCCTCGATCATAAGGCTGGCGAGCTTCCGCGCACTGCTGGAAAACGAGGTTTCACGCGCCATCTATGGCTTCGATGCGTTCGGCAAATTTCCGGAAGACGGCCTGTCGCTGAAGGGCGACAATGAGTTCGTTTCCCGCTTCGAAGGGAACGGCGGCTACGGCCTCACGCTGGAAGAAACCGAGGATGTCCTTCGCCGGAAGGGGTACGGCAATATAAATTTCGTCAAAGGTGACGTCTTTTCGACAGTCCCGAAATTCCTCGAAGAACATCCGAGCGTCAGGATATCCATGCTTCACCTGGATATGGACGTGAAGGAACCCACCGAGTTCGTTCTGTCAGCGCTGTTCGATCGGGTGGTCCCCGGCGGCGTGATCATGATCGACGACTACACCGCGGTGGAGGGCGCAACGAGTGTCGTGGATGATTTCGTCGAACGCACGGGATTGCCGCTCAGAAAATTGCCGTACTACAGCGTCCCCGCCTACATTCTGAAGTGACGACATTTGGCGCCCAAAATCACGCCACGGTGTAACCAAGCTTGGAGACATCGTATCCGGTGATTGCGGAAATGGTTGCATTGTTCTCACCATATCCCCGACGAAATTCCTCCAGATAGTCCTTCTCATGCTGGCTTTGTTTCAGCATCTTCGGGAAAAAAGCATCGAACGATGTGATGCGCTTGACCGTCCTGTAGGCGAACCTGTCGGTGTCGGTCTCTCCCCCGGTCAAACCCGACAGCAACAGCAAAATCTTGTTTAAATTTCTTCTGAGCAGAACCGCTTCAGAGTTCAGGCTTCTCTTGATCGTTTTCGCACGATCATCCTCTGTGTACTCGAACTCGAATGGCATCCTGCTGAAAAACCATTCGGGATCATGCCGAAGAGTCTCGAAGGGAATGGGAAACACATTCACCGAGCCGAACCGCTCCTGAAGCTTTCGAATGAGCGGCACATACTGGATGAGATCGAGTGTTTTTCTGGTCTCGGGTGCCGCGATGTATTCGACCAGAGATCGCGTCTCATGCCTCTTGACCCGTTCCTGGTGCCAGGAACGGACCCAGCTGCCCTGTTCCCTGACCAGAATCAGAATCTTGATCGGGACGTCGAGCGCCGCAATACGATCGATGATCTCTTCGCTGTCGGAGAGGGTAACGGGGCGAGGATACCGGGTCCTTAGGCAATCGCCGGGCATCACAAAATGTTCCGCGCTGATGAGGTAACGCTTGTTGTCCCGAAAAGCCCTGTCGCGGAATGCGTCAAGTATCCGTTGGCGATCAGATTCGCCGTCCGCCCAATGCAGCAGAGACAGCGCCCGATAGAGTTCCGACGTTTTGGTTGAGCGTTCAAGCTCGATGCCCGGCACGTGTGGGAACACCAACCGCTGCAGAAATGTCGACGCGCATTTGGGAAAGCCCACATGGACGATCAACTCAGGGGTCGACATTCACTTCTTCTCATCAGACATCTTCATTCCCCTATGCCCTCGCCCTGCACTGACCGGGACCAGTCAGGCCGCGCGCGACGTTCTGGCCCCGCGCACCTTCGGCTTCAGGTCGTCACGGCAGAATGCGTGCAGGAAGCATGTCCGCTCGCCGACCTCGAGTATCTTCTGGGCCGTATCATCGTCCGCGTCCGTCTCCAGATAGACATGGGTCTCCACCGGCTGGGCGACGGCCGCCTTTCCGGTACCGCCCGACGCACCACCCAGGGAGAAATGCGTGTCCTGAATGATCGAATAACCGGTCAAAGGCAGCTTCGCCATTTTCGAGAAACGCCCCATCTGGGTCATGAAGCACAGACCGATGCCGGCCGAGATCAGCGATGCCGCATCCGGCGCGCGGCCGTCTTCGGATGACAGGAACTCCCAGCTCGGCGCCTCGGGGCCATACTGTTCCTTCATGATCAGCTTCACGCCGTCCGCACGCAGCACGCAACTCGTGTGCATGTGCAAGTTGGTGATGTCGCCGCGCTCCGCGTCAGTCGCGGTCCGTGTCTTGGTGAAAGCCTCATACGCCGGTCCTTCCTCGACCATGAACCGAACGAGATCCGACACCGCCGGGCTATCGGCGGCGCGTTCGAGATTCGGAAAATTGTCGCCCGGGTTCGCGAACGGCTCCATGTCCAGCGGTGTCACCGCCGTCGGGGTCAGCACTTCACCATTGTGGACGAGGGTAAAGAGGCTCGGATGTTCGCCTCGCGCCAAGCCATTCAGCGGTGCTGCGGCAATCGCTTCATAAAGCAGTGTCTGCAGGGTCGCGTCATCGCAATCCGCCTCGCAATTCACCGTCAGTTCGGGTGGCAACGCGCCGCTGCTCATCGTGCCTTTGCGGAAATCGCCTTCGCGGTAGTACCTGTTCTCAAGCACGAGCTCGAGATCACGAAGTTCGATCTGGCGCTGCTCAGCGAGGGCCACGACTTCATTCATGTAGGACGCGATCATCCCGGCGCTGAGATAGGTCAGCGGGTTCGGGGCCTTGTTGTGTCCGCCCAGATGCGCGCCCTCGTCACAGGCGAAGCGCCAGGCCGTGCCCGTGGCGGCATTCACGACGAGCGCCTCCTTCTGCATGCCACCCAGCGAGCGGACCCATGTGCGCAGCGACTGGCCGTGCGGGTTCTGCGGCGTGGGGAAACCGGCCTCCGCAGCATTGCCTGCGATGTAGTAGAGGGGCTCGCCTATTTCCTCGAGAGGTGTTTTGCTCATGTTTCTGCCCTTTATCCCGGATTGACCTGTATTCGCAATTTATGCGTTCAGCGCTCACTACTTACCCGTGCTTAGGCTCAAAGCAAAAGTCCAAAAAAAATTATGTAACTTTCAGCGGCTGCGCACCACATCTCATCAATTGCCAAGCGCCGTGTTGACTGCCTGTGCAAGGTCGTCCCGCCCAAATGGCTTGGTCAAAATTTTGCTGTCGGATCTCAGAAGACTGTCGCGATTGGATACTTCCTCGGGATAACCCGACATGAAGATGATCTTGATCCCCGGATGTTGTTCACGCACCGCATCCGCAAATTGCGGGCCGCTGGTTCCACCGGGCAAAATGACATCGGAAAGAATAAGGCGAGGCCGCGCGCCCGAGGCCAGCACCCTGCTCGCGCCTTCGGCGTCGGCTGCTTCGATGGTCGTGTAACCCAGTCCCTCCAGTATGCGCACCGTCAGCCCGCGCACATCCGCATCATCTTCGAGCACCAGAATTGTTCCGCCATTGCCGGTCGCGACATCACGCAATTCTGCAGGGGCCGCCGGCCGGGTTGCAACCGCCGCAACCGGCAGACGGATTTTTACGGTCGTACCGCGACCCGCCTCGCTCTCGATACTTGCGTCACCGCCCGATTGATGTGCGAAGCCGTACACCATCGACAATCCCAGCCCGCTTCCTTCGCCCACATCCTTGGTGGTGAAGAATGGTTCGAATGCCTGTTCGCGGACCGAGTTCGACATTCCCTGTCCCGTGTCCGAAACCGCCAGGACCACATATTCGCCTTTGTCCATATCGAACTCCGGCTTGAAATCGCCGACATCCAGCGAAACGTTCGAACACGCGATCGTCAGTGTGCCGCCTTGGGGCATCGCATCGCGGGCGTTGATCGACAGGTTCAACAACGCGTTCTCCAGCTGACCCGGATCCGCCACTACCGATGCAATATCGTCCGCGATGTGCGTCTCGACCTTGATCGCCTCTCCCAATGTCCGCGCCAGAAGCTCGGTCAGCTCCGCGACGTGATGCGAAAGGTCAATCGTCTCGGGCCGCAAAGGCTGACGCCGCGAGTAGGAGAGCAACCGTTGGGTCAGATCACTGCCCCGTTTGGTGGCGCGCAGGATGGTCCGAAGCGGAGCATTTTCCGGTTCCAGGTCATCGCCCAGCAACTCTGCATTGCCCTGAATGACGGCGAGAAGATTGTTGAAATCATGCGCGATGCCACCGGTCAGTTGCCCGACAGACTTAAGCTTTTCCGCCTGAGCCAGGCGTTCCTCGCTGTCCCGCAGCTGCTCCTCGGCCTGCTTGTATTCCGTGACGTCCGAAGCTGTACCGCGGTAGCCAAGAAACTCTCCTTCGTCTCCGAATATCGGCGTGCCACTGGAACGAATCCAACACTCCCCGACCTGACCGTCGCCCCGGCGCAGATACTCAAAATTCCGAAACGGTCGGCGCGCCTCCAGATCGTCGACATGCTCTTCCCATGATTTATCGCCCGCTGCGTCAGCGGCAAGCTCGGTGCGCGATTGCCCCATAAACCATGCAGGCGGTATCCCCATGATCCGTTCGACAGAGTCGCTGATAAAAGTGATCCGGAGACCGGAATCGATTTCCCAGAGCCAGTCAGCAGAAGCCTCCGCAAAACTTTTAAACCGTTCGCGGCTGACCTCCAGCGCGTCTTCGATGGTGACTTGCTCTGATATGTTTTGGATCACCACGAGCGTCGATGGCTTATCGTCAAACACAATGTCGCGTGCATGCCCCTCGGACCAGAAGAACGACCCGTCGAGCCGCGCCCTCCTGAGACGGAGAGAGCCTGTGAGAATCTGCTGACTACCGCGATTCCGCCGTTTTTCAAGGACCTCCGCTCGCCCGCCCTGATCCACCAGCTCCAACGGATCCATGCCCAGCATCTCGCGTTCGGATGCGGCACCGAACATCTCCACCGCCGCCGGGTTTGCGTAAACGACCGCACCCGCACTATGGACGATGATCCCCGTAGGCACGCTCTCGGTCACCAGACGATAGTTCTCCTGCGCCTCGTGCAGGTTTGTTTCGGCGTGGCTACGTCGTTTATTTTCGGCGCGCAGATCGGATGCAACGAGGTTTTCTGACTCCAGCCTCTCGATCAACCTGGCACGGCTGCTGGCGATCAAAATGCCGATACAGGTCGTGACAACAAATCCAACCAGAAATCCCGGTGCAACCGCGATTGGCGTGACATTCTCGAAACCGAAGTTCCGCCCCATGACGACATACGCCAACCCGCTGAGCAGCAAGCCGCCGGCCACGCCGAGGATCACGTATCGGGCATATTTTATCACGGCATCAAACATTCAACGTAACGACAGAAAATAGGATCGCTTCTTCTTGCACCAATTGCGCGGGAAGCCGTCTACAGAGAGCCAGAACTCCGACAACTATTATACTTGGTAAAGATTGCACAATACTTAGCGCTGGCGCGCAGCGGAAAGCAGGATCACTCGGGAAACCTGCGTTTACAGCATCACCGTGCCGCCATCGACCATGATCGTCTGCCCGGTCACGAACCGGCTCGCATCCGACGCGAGATAGATGATCGTGCCCGTCATGTCGGTCGGCTCGAGATTGCTCTTCAGGCTCTGGCCCTGGGCAATCGCGTCGAGCATGCCGTCGCGCTTCTCGCCCATAAACTCATCTGTCCCCTCGGTCAGCACCGCGCTCGGTGCGACGGCGTTGACCCGGATCCAGTCGCGGCCGAGTTCGCGTGCGAGCGACCGTGTCATGCCGATGACGGCGGCCTTCGACGTCGCGTAATCCACTCCATAGGCCATACCGTATTTGGCCGCGAGCGACGAGATGTTCACGATCGACCCACCGCCCGCCTCCCGCATGGCCGGGACGCATGCCTTGCAGCATTGCCAGATTCCCTTGACGTTTACGGCCATGACTCGGTCCCATTGATCATCCGGCAGCTTGTCGAAGCGACCGCCCGAGATATCGCCGTAAAGCGCCGCATTGTTGACCAGCACATCGATGCGTCCGAACGCCGCCAGCGCGGCATCCGCCATCACCGAACAGCTGTCCATGTCGACCACATCGAGGGGGAGACCAATGATCTTTCCGCCCGCGCCTTCAACCGCAGCGACCGTCTCGGCGGTGTCGCGGATATCGGCAGCCACCACCGCGGCACCTTCGCCGGCAAGCGCCTCGCAATAGGCGCGGCCAAGCCCTCTGCCACCGCCGGTGACGACCGCCACCTTTCCGTCGAGTTGTCCCATCGGTGTCGCTCCTTTTCTATTCGCCCAGATCGGCGTTGACCGTGATTCCGATCTTGCCCATTTGTCCACCCCCATCCAGCTTTTTCAAAGCCTCCGGCACGTCTTCCAGCGCATACACACTGTCGAAATGCGGCGCGAACAGCTTGCGTTCGGCGGCATCGATCAACGTCCGGAACTCCTCGAAATTGCCGATCGTCACGCCGATGATCTGCAGCTGTCGAATGAATACCCGCTGCAGGTCGGCCTTCGGATTGGCCCCCGACGTGGCGCCGCACACGACGATGCGCCCGCCACCCACCGCGGCACGCATCGAGGTTTCCCAGGTCGCCTCGCCGACATTCTCGATGACAACATCAACCCCGCGCTTGTTCGTCGCCGCGCGCACAGCCTCCAGAACGTCGTCATCACGATAATTCACCAGCACGTCGGCGCCATATTCCCCCGCCACCGCCAGTTTTTCGTCGGATGAGGACGTCACGATGACCCGTGCATTGCGCATTTTGCAGAACTGCAAAGCGGCCAGTGACGCGCCGCCGCCGACCCCGTGAATCAAAACCGTATCTTCCTGGCTGACCTGCCCGGCCGTGGTAACCATGCGCCAGGCCGTCAGGTAGGCGGTGGGCAGCACCGCGGCGTCGCGAAAACTCAGATCGTCGGAGATAGGAAAGGCACAGGCTGCCGGGACCACAATATAGTCGGCGAAGGTGCCGTCGAAATTCTCGCCAGGTACCGCGCGTTGAAACGACAACATCTGGTCGCCACGGCGGCTGAACTCATCGTCGCCGAACTTCGCGGGATAGATGACGACCCGCTCCCCGGGCTTGCGGTGCGAGACGCCGTGCCCGACGGCATCGATGACGCCCGCACCGTCGACACCCATGATCAACGGCAACTCATGGCGAAAGCCGCTGCCGTCGTTGGCCATGTAGAGATCCACGCGGTTGATCCCTGCGGTGGCGACCCTGATCCGAACGTCCCCGGCGCCGAAATTGGGCTTGGGGCGCTCTCCCACGACGACCGATGAGAGGCCATCATGTCCGTCCAGATAGACGGCCCGCATATTGTCCGCCTTGGACATCGCAGTTCTCCGGTCGACGAAAGACGTGGTGGGCGGTGACGGGATCGAACCGCCGACCCCCTCGGTGTAAACGAGGTGCTCTGCCAGCTGAGCTAACCGCCCGATATCGAGGTTCTATCCCAATTTCCGTATGGCGGGCCAGCCCCGCAAACGACCGGGCAGAAACACGCCAATCCAAAATGCAGCGGGCCGGCCGCAGAAACTACGGCCGGCCCGCGCAAAACGCGAAAACGCTTCAGTTTAGTTTACAGCGTCCTTGAGAGCCTTGCCCGCTTTGAACTTGGGCTGCTTCGAGGCCGGGATCTGAATGGACGCACCCGTCTGCGGGTTGCGACCGGTCGTGGCCTTGCGCTGGGCAACCGAGAAGGTGCCAAAACCTACGAGACGGATTTCATTTCCGCCCTGCAATGCACCTGTAATGTTGTCGAGCACACTGTCGACAGCCTTGCCGGCGTCAGCCTTGGAAAGACCGGATGATTCAGCAACGGATGAGATGAGATCGTTTTTGTTCACAGTTGACCCCCTTATGGGTTGGTTCAGTGGATCGAAGTCTGGGGCGGGAAGTCCGACTCCAAACAGTCCAGGGAGTCTAGAAGCCGGGATTCCGAGCCGTCAATCGAAACGGCCCGGAATTCCGGGTTTTTTTGCGAAAATTGTACTCCGACTCGGCACTAATTTCACGTCAAGCCTAATGACGCACCACTCCGGAGGTATCGGAATCGTCATCTTTGGCCGAAACGGAGGCCGACTCGTGCGCCGATTCGTCCCACTCAATGGGCACCAATGGCCGGCTCATGGCATGTTCCAGAACCTCGTCAACGGTGGCTGCCGGGATGATTTCCATCCCGTTCTTGACGTTGTCCGGGATGTCCGCGAGATCCTTCTCATTGTCCTTCGGGATGATCACGGTCTTCACCCCACCGCGGAGTGCGGCGAGCAGCTTCTCCTTGAGACCACCAATTGGCAGCACCCGGCCACGCAGCGTGATCTCGCCCGTCATGGCGACATCCTTGCGGATCGGGTTTTGGGTCAGCACGGAGACCATCGACGTGATCATCGCAACGCCGGCGGACGGGCCGTCCTTGGGAACGGCCCCTTCAGGCACGTGAATATGAATGTCGCGCCGCTCGAACAACGGCGGTTCAATGCCGAATTCTGCCGCGCGCGAGCGAACATAGGCGTTGGCGGCCTGTACAGACTCCTGCATCACATCGCCGAGTTTGCCGGTGATGGTGATTTTACCCTTGCCCGGCACCAGAAGTGCTTCGACCGTCAGCAATTCACCGCCGACTTCGGTCCAGGCCAGGCCCGTGACCACGCCGACCAGATCGTCGGCCTCGGTCTCACCGAAGCGGAACTTGCGAATGCCCGCATATTTGTCGAGATTCTTGACCGTCACCTTGATGGACGTGACGTCCTTCTCGACGGCGATCTCCTTGACCGCCTTGCGCGCCAGGTTGGCAATCTCGCGTTCGAGACTGCGGACCCCGGCCTCACGCGTGTAGTAGCGGATGAGATCGCGCAATCCTGAGTCCGTAATCGACCATTCCTTGTCCTTGAGGCCGTTCTCGGAGATCTGCTTGGCGATCAGATGGCGCTTGGCGATCTCGATCTTCTCGTCTTCCGTGTAGCCCGGAATACGAATGACCTCCATCCGGTCCATCAGCGGCCCCGGCATGCGCATGGTGTTGGCCGTGCAAACGAACATCACGTCCGACAGGTCATAATCGACCTCCAGATAATGGTCCTGGAAGGTGTGGTTCTGCTCCGGATCCAGCACTTCAAGAAGGGCCGAAGACGGGTCACCGCGCCAATCGGCGCCCAGCTTGTCGATCTCATCGAGCAGGAAGAGCGGGTTTGATGTGCCCGCCTTCTTCATGCCCTGAATCACCTTGCCCGGCATCGAGCCGATATACGTACGCCGGTGACCACGGACCTCAGCCTCGTCGCGCACGCCGCCCAGGGACATGCGCACGAATTTACGCCCGGTCGCTCGGGCGACGGACTTTCCTAGCGACGTTTTGCCCACGCCCGGAGGCCCGACCAGGCACAGGATCGGCCCCTTGATCTTCGACATGCGCTGCTGCACGGCGAGATATTCGAGGATACGTTCCTTGACCTTGTCGAGGCCGTAATGGTCCTCATCGAGAACGGCATGGGCCGCCATGATGTCCTTCTTCACCCGCGAACGTTTCTTCCACGGGATCGCCAGGATCCAGTCGAGATAGTTGCGCACGACGGTCGCTTCGGCCGACATCGGGCTCATATTGCGAAGCTTCTTCAGCTCCTGGCCGACCTTCTCTTCCGCTTCCTTCGTCAGGCGCGTTTTCTTGATCCGGTCTTCGAGCTCCTGGAGTTCGTCGCGGCCATCTTCCGCCTCACCGAGCTCCTTCTGGATCGCCTTGAGCTGCTCGTTCAAATAATACTCGCGCTGCGTCTTCTCCATCTGGCGTTTGACGCGGCTGCGGATTCGTTTCTCGACCTGAAGAACGCCGATCTCGCCTTCCATGAAGCTGTAGATTTTCTCCAACCGCTTCTGGATCGTGTCGGCTTCAAGCAGCTCCTGCTTCTCGGGAATCTTGAGCGACAGGTGTGACGCGATGGTGTCGGCCAGCTTGCTCGGCTCCTCGATCTGATTGATCGACACGAGCACCTCGGGCGGCACTTTGCGGTTCAGCTTGATGTATTGCTCGAACTGCGTGACGACCGAACGCCCGAGCGCCTCGGTCTCGCTGTCGTCTTCCCCGGCGTCGACATGCACTTCCGCGACGGCCTGGAAGAAATCCGCATTCTCGGTGAACTCAACGACAGACGCCCGCTCGCTGCCCTCAACCAGGACCTTGACCGTACCGTCAGGCAACTTGAGCAGCTGCAGGATCGTACCCACGGTCCCGACCGTATAGAGATCCTCCGGAGACGGATCGTCTTCACCTGCATCCTTCTGCGTCACGAGAAGGATTTGCTTGTCGTCCTTCATCACATCTTCGAGCGCCCGCACCGATTTCTCGCGCCCAACAAACAGGGGAACGATCATGTGCGGAAACACGACGATGTCGCGCAACGGCAAGACCGGGAACAACGTACCTTTGGAAATATCTGTCATGTCACATTCCGAGTTCGCAATATTGGTTTCCAGATTAACCAAGAAACCTTGCGCAGGGGTTTACGGAGGACGTTAGGGAACGCCGATTTGGCGAGTCGCGCCATGACCAATTATTTGGTCTATCGCGCCCCGACAATCAAGTGGGTGGAACAAGTTGTGAACATCGGCGCACTACGGCCGACGCATAAAAAATGAGCTGAATGGCCGGGCCCGACAGCCCGTTCATACCGGATCAGGCGCTGTTGCCCAGATCCTCACGCTTGTCTGCGTAGATGTGCAGCGGGAGGGCATTGCCTTCGACGACTTCGCCGTTGATCACCACCTCTTCGACGCCATCCATACCCGGAAGCTCAAACATCGTGTCGAGCAGGATATTCTCCATGATGGACCGCAGACCGCGCGCGCCGGTCTTCCGGGCGATTGCCTTCTTCGAAATGGCCAGCAGCGAATCCTCGGCGAACGACAGCTCGACCCCCTCCATTTCGAACAGGCGCTGATACTGCTTGATCAACGCGTTCTTCGGCTGGGTCAAAATCTGGACCAGGGCGTCCTCATCGAGGTCACCCAGCGTGGCGAGGACCGGCAGGCGACCCACGAATTCGGGGATAAGGCCGAATTTCAGAAGATCCTCGGGCTCAACCTCACTGAGAAGTTCCCCGGTCTGCCTGTCATCAATGCTCTGCACGTCGGCGCCGAAGCCGATCGCTGTGTCTTTTCCGCGGCTGGCGATGATCCGTTCCAGGCCGGCGAACGCGCCACCGACGATGAACAGGATGTTGGTTGTGTCGACCTGCAGGAATTCCTGCTGCGGATGCTTGCGCCCGCCCTGCGGCGGCACAGATGCAACCGTGCCTTCCATGATCTTCAGGAGCGCCTGCTGCACGCCCTCGCCCGAGACATCGCGGGTGATCGACGGATTGTCCGACTTGCGGCTGATCTTGTCGACTTCATCGATATAGACGATGCCGCGCTGCGCCCGCTCGACGTTGTAGTCGGCCGACTGGAGCAGCTTCAGAATGATGTTCTCGACATCCTCACCGACATAGCCCGCTTCCGTGAGCGTCGTTGCGTCCGCCATGGTGAAGGGCACATCGAGGATCCGCGCCAGCGTCTGCGCCAGCAGCGTCTTGCCGCAGCCCGTCGGGCCAATCAGCAGGATATTCGACTTGGCGATCTCAACCTCGTTGCCCTTGGGGCCGCCGCTGAGACGCTTGTAATGGTTGTGGACCGCAACGGAGAGCACGCGCTTGGCCCGGCTCTGCCCAATCACATAGTCATCCAGGACTTCGCAAATCTCTTTCGGAGTCGGCACGCCGTCGCGCGACTTCACGAGTGTCGATTTGTGCTCTTCGCGGATGATGTCCATGCACAATTCGACGCATTCATCGCAGATGAAGACCGTCGGTCCCGCAATCAGCTTGCGGACTTCGTGCTGACTCTTTCCGCAGAACGAGCAGTACAGAGTGTTCTTCGTATCGCCGTTACCGGACTTGCTCATACCAATTTGGTCCCGTGCTGGGGCGTGGTCTCCGGCAGAACTCTCTGCCGACGCGAATCACTAACAGAAGCAATTGAACAATAGCTAACCGTCAGCAATCAATAATTAGTTAAACGAGCGGACCGACAACGCACAAGCTTTCCCGTCGATCTAATCGCTTTCTTTTTCTTCGTCGTCATCGGCGCGCTTCGACACGACCTCATCGATTAAGCCGAATTTCTGGGCTTCGTCGGAGGTATAGAAACGATCGCGCTCAAGCGCCTCGCCGATCTTCTCGACCGGCTGCCCGGTGTGTTCGGCGTAAATTTCGTTCAACCGCTGACGGATTTTCAGGATTTCCTGGGCGTGAATTTCGATGTCCGTCGCCTGGCCCTGGAAGCCGCCGGAGGGCTGATGCACCATGATGCGTGCATTCGGCAGCGCATATCGCTTGCCCTTGGCACCGCCCGCCAGCAACAGCGAGCCCATCGAGGCCGCCTGGCCGACGCAAAGCGTCGCCACATCCGGGCGGATGTACTGCATGGTGTCGTAGATCGACAGGCCCGACGTCACGATGCCGCCCGGCGAGTTGATGTAGAAGCTGATGTCCTTGTTCGGATTTTCCGCCTCCAGGAACAGCAGCTGCGCGCAAATCACGCTCGCAACCTCGTCCCCGACGGGACCGGTCAGGAAAATAATGCGTTCCTTCAGCAGCCGGGAATAGATGTCATAGGCGCGCTCGCCGCGGTTCGTCTGCTCGACAACCATCGGCACAAGCGAGTTCATCCGCGGTGCTTCATAATTCGCCATGATGTTGAGTTACTCCGTACTCGGGCCAGACTGGCAGTTTCTACAAAATAGGTTACGAACAGGTTTCCGCAAGAGGCAGCACCGACAGGACTAGGACTTCGCCGCCGTCTCGCCGTCCTTCTTCTTACTTTTCGGAGCGGCCTTCTTCTTGGCCGGCTTCTTTTCGTCCGCAGCGTCAGCCTTCTTTGCAGCAGGCTTCTTCGTGGCCGCCTTCTTGGCTGCCGGTTTTTTCTTGGCGGGTGTCTTTTTCGCCTTGTCCGACTTGGCATCGGCCGCTTCGGCTTCGGCCTCCGCGTTGAGCTCTTCCGGCGTCAGTTCACGCTCGGTGACCTTCGCCATTTCGATGATGAAGTCGACGACCTTGTCCTCGAAGATCGGCGCCTGCAGCGACGCGCTGGCCTGTGGATTATCCCGATAGAACTCGATGACCTGCTGTTCCTGACCGGGCAGCCCGCGGGCCTGTTCCATGATCGCGCGGTTGACCTCTTCCTGGGTCACCGTCAGGCCGTTCTGCTCGCCGATATGCGACAGCAACAGGCCCAGTCGCACGCGCCGGTTTGCAATGTCCTGATATTGCGGACGCAGCTCGTCGTCGGACTTACCCTTGTCCTCATCGTCGAGCTGATCTTCTTCCTTCGCCTTTTCAACCTGGGACCAGATCTGGTTGAACTCGTCTTCGGCCATCCGCGGCGGGACTTCGAAATCATGCGCATCGGAGAGCTTGTCGAGCAGGTCACGCTTGGTGCGTTCGCGGGTCAACCGGCCATATTCCTGGCCGAGCTGGTCGCTGATCGCGTCCTTGAGCGCCGCCAGGTTCTCGAGCCCGAGATTCTCGGCAAATGCGTCATCGACCGTCACCTCGACGGCCTCGTGGATCTCCTGCACGGTGCAATCGAAGACGGCATTCTTGCCGGCCAGATCGTCGACCGTGTAGTCCGCCGGGAACGCAACCTTCACCGTGAGTGGCTTGCCGGCTTCAACACCCACCAGCTGGTCTTCGAAACCGGGGATGAACTGGTCGGACCCGAGCTCGAGCCGGATGCCCGTGCCTTGGCCGCCTTCGAACGGCACATCGTCGATCTTGCCAACGAAGTCGATGATGACGACATCGCCCTTTGCCGTGGGACGGGCCTTCTCGATGGCCTTGGTCTCGCGGTTCTGCTGGGCGATCCGGTCGATCGCATCTTTGATCTCGTCATCGGTGGGCTTCACCTTGACCCGATCCAGTTCGATCGCTGCGAGGTCAACGGTCTCGATATCCGGCAGGATTTCGACCGAAAGATCATATTCCAGGTCCTTGCCCTCGTCGAAGGAAACCACTTCGATCTTGGGCTGGCCCGCCGGGCGTAAACCGCGCTCGCTGAGCACTTCCTGGGACGATTCCTGGACGGCCGCTTCGAGCACCTCGCCCATGACGGAACCGCCGTAGCGTTGTTTGAGGATCTTGAGCGGCGCCTTGCCGGGCCGGAACCCGGGGATGCTCACATCGCGCCCCACTTCGGTCAGGCGTGTCTCGACGCGCTGCTGAATATCATTCGCTGCGATCGTGATCTTGAAATCACGCAGCAAGCCTTCGGTATTTGTTTCGACAACGTCCATGACCAGGTCCGATTTCCTGCTTTCTTGTGTTTCCAATCCCGCTGGCCTTCTCGGACCACCGGTTTGCGGCAGATAACCGCATCTCAATACGCTTCAACGCGCCTGTGCAAGTGGTGCGGGCGAAGGGACTTGAACCCCCACGACTTTTCAGTCACCAGGACCTAAACCTGGCGCGTCTACCAGTTCCGCCACGCCCGCGCACGCGCTTGGTGTAGCTTCAGGCTCGCACGTTACGCGCTTTCGAGCGGCAAACCGCCCGAACGGCGGATGTCCTATACCATCGCACGAGCCGAGTAAACGCCCGACGAAACGGATCGGCCGGGGGATCAGAACGTGGTGTTCGGCACCCCCTCCAGCCCGAGGTCTGCATAAAGTGATTTCAGGACCTGGGGCAGGCAGTCGGCGATGTCGTCCGCGATCAATCCCGGCCCAAACCGCTCTGCCGCCGCGCCATGCATCCAGACTCCGGCGCAAGACGCCGAAAAGCCCGGCATTCCCTGGGCCAGCAGCCCCAGAATAAGCCCGGCCAGCACGTCGCCGCTGCCGGCGGTCGCTAGCGTCGGCGGGGCGTTGTCGTTGATGGCCGCGCGACCATCCGGTGCGGCAATGACCGTATCGGCGCCCTTGAGGACCACCACCGCCCCGGACAGGGCGGCGGCGGCACGTGCCCGGCCAAGCCGGTCCATAGTATCGGCGCCCCCACCAACGTCAGTATGCCCCTCACCCGAAGTCTTGCCGAAGAGCCGGTCAAATTCTCCCGCATGCGGCGTCAACACGGTATCCGCCGCGCGGCCGCGTACGCGCTCAAACAACGCCTCAGGATTGTCGGCAAAGACCGAAATGCCGTCCGCGTCGATGACACAGGCGTGCGCGCCGTCGAGTGCCGCCAGAACATTTGCGCGCGTACCAGAGGTCACGCCATTGCCCGGACCGACGAGCACGGCACGCACCCGCGGGTCCGACACGGCGGCGGCGAAGGCCGCGGTGTCTATGGTATCGCGCACCATGATGGAGGGCCGCCCCGACCGGTAGATGGCGACCGCTTCAGGCGGGCTCGCGATCGAGACCAACCCGGCGCCCGACCGCAACGCCGCATAGGCCGCCAACTGTGCCGCGCCCGTCAGCTCCCCGCCGCCCGCAACGATCGCATGACCGCGGCCATATTTGTGCCCTTCGGCATCCGGGCGCGGGAAATCCGACGCCCAGAACATCGGTACGTTCCGCGACTGAGTCGGGTGGATATCCTCAAGGACCTCGTCCGAAATACCGATGTCCGCGACACGCACTTGCGCACACAGGCCGCGTCCGGGAAACAGCAGATGCCCGGGCTTGTGGCGGAAAAACGTGACCGTCAGGTCAGCCTTCGGCGCGGCGCCCAGGACGGCACCGGAATCGCCGTGAACCCCGCTGGGGACATCGATCGCCAGACAGGGTTTTGCATAGTCGTTGATCTCGTTGATGATCTTGAGCGCCACGCCTTCAATCGGTCGGGTCAACCCGGCCCCGAACAGCCCATCGACCACCACATCGGACCAACGCACCCATTCCGGCGACAGCGCATCCACTTCCCCATCGCATTCCTTGACCCATCTTGCGGCGTTGACCGCAGCATCGCCGGCGAGATCATCGATCTCCCCGAGCAGGCCCAGCGCCACGTCGCGGCCGCGTTCCGTCAGCAGGCGGGCGGCAACAAACCCGTCGCCACCATTGTTGCCCGGACCACACAGCACGAGAACATGCCCGCGTGGCCATCTCGCATCCAAGGCATCGGCAATCGCCGCGCCGGCGCGTTCCATCAATTCGAGACTGGAGACACCGTGATCCACCGCCGCCGCATCCGCGCGGTACATCTGCGCGACGGTCAGCAGTTCCGTCGCGTCATGGGACCAGCGTGTCGTCATTATTCGGATACTCCTTCACGATCCGACACAAGCCTAGCAGCACCGGACGCAATCCGGTTGCGTCATGTCAGTCGCGAAATCCATGCGGGGAGAATGGGGTGGCTGAGGGGTCTTGAACCCCCGACCTCCTGGACCACAACCAGGCGCTCTAACCAACTGAGCTACAGCCACCACAAGCGGGCGTTTGTGTAATCGCCGGACTGGATCGCGTCAAGCAAACCCGTCAACCCGATGCAATCTTCTTTTGCCACCCGTTTGAAGGCAACTATCTCGGGTAGGCGGCAAACTCGACCAACCCGACATTCCCGCCATTGCTTGCGACCACGTCGAGGCGCAGTCGCTTCGCCTGCAGATCCACCTCGAAGCGATGGGGTTTGGCGGCGTCGGGCAGCTTGAACGGGCCGGCCGTCTGGCCGCTGTCGGCGGTCACGGTGAACTCGAAAATCTGGGCGGTGTTGTTGCTCATCGACCGGGTCCAGACCTCGATCGCACCCACGTCGCTCGACTTTGCAAACTCGATCTCGATGAAGCCCTTGTCGCCGTCGCCGTTGGTCGACCATTCGGTGGCGCGGCTTCCGTCGATGGCGCTGTTCGCGCCCCAGCTCGCATCATTGGCGCCGCCGCCGAAGTTGCTCGAGACCGCGGTGACGCGCGCGCCCGCATCGAGAGAAGCGAGGTTCAACGCCGCGTTGGCATCGCGCTTCGGCGTGTGGAATGTCTGCACCTTGCTGACATACAGCGTGCCGTCGACGGCGGTCCCCTGCACCCGATAGAAATAGGTCGTGTCCGGCTTCAGCCCGGTGATGGCCGGATGGTGATCGGTGTGGGCCCCGCCGTTCATGTCCTGGTCGACGGTGACCTGGCCGAAGGCAGCGGTCTCGCCATAGACCATCGAACAGGCCAGCGGCACCGAGGACACGAACCGCAATATTCCGTCAAGACTGGTCAGGTCCTCGATCCGCGGCGGGCCGTTGGTGAACACGTCATCGATCGGGCGCACCTTCAGGGCGGCGTCCGAGATCGTGTCGGCCTCGGCGGGTCCCGTGACGAAAGGCGGCGCGACGTAGAGCGAGACGGCGATTGCCGTGGCGGCGAAGATGCGGAGCGGGTTCATGGTCACCTCTTGGACTGGATGGCGACCAGAATATTAGACGTTCAATATATAATAGCCACAACCGGCATCGTTCCTCACCGATTTTTGAACAGCGCCCGCAAAGATAAACACGCTGTCAAAGCTGCTCGGCGAGCCAGTCCACCATGCCCGTGCGGACCTCGAAGGCGCGGTTGTGGCAGCAATGGACGCCATCCTCGACCATCCACAATTCTCCGTTGCCGGGCAGCGCGGCGGCAATACGCTCCGCCTGGGCCGCCTTGAAGATCGCGTCGTGCCGGCCGTGCACGACGAGCACCGGTGAGCTGACATCGCCGATGCAGTCATCCAGCGTGGCGTCGTGCACCCGGGCCAACGCACCCGCCTCATCTTCTGCGCCGGTCGCCCACACGAAACCGGCGCGGATCAGCGGCGGCATGGTCGGCCAGTCGCTCAAATCCCAAGCCCCGCCGAACACCACCGTGGCCTTGATCCGCGGATCCACGGCCGCGGCCTTGACCACATAGATGCCGCCCAGGCTCCGGCCGATCGTGCCGATCCGGGACCCATCGACTTCCGGCCGCGCGGCCATCGCCTCGAATGCTGACGAGATGCACGCCTCATAGTCAGGGCCGAGCAGCAATCCGGGATGCGCCTCCCCCTGCCCCGGTCCGTCGAATGCGAGAACGGCAAGGCCGCGCGCCACGGCAATATCCATGACGGTCGCGAAATCTTCCTTGGTGGAATCGAGCCCTGGCACCAGCAATATGCCCGGCACCGGTCCGTCGCGGTCTGCGGGCACCCGCAAATACGCAGGCAGCACGGTGTCAGCAAACGGAATATCAAGACGCTCTGCCGGCGGCGACATCAGCGGTGCCGCCATCGCAAACGCGTCCGTCTTGCGCACCTGCAGTTCCGTCTTCAACGCAGGCAGGTGAAACGCGACGACCTGGGCGAAGTGAAAACAGATTGCCGCCCGCACGAATGCGGCGGCGGCACTCAGTCCATGACCCCGCGCCTGCCGGTCGGTACCGACTGCGAGATAGCCATCGCCGATCTCGGACCAGGCGACAGGCCATTCGTCCCAGGTCGCGGCGCGATTGCGCACGGCCAGTGCATCATTGGGGTCGCCACCATCGGCGACCAGGCGCGGAATCCAGTATTTCAGGACCTCTTCATCGTCGAGCGGACGTGATTGATCGTCGGACATGCCACCTACCCCCGTTTTTTTTGCCTGTATCAAGGCTGGATGTTTGCAGGTCCGGGCGCCGCAGGAAAGCTTTTGCCCTGCAAATCTCCGACCGCCTATAGTGCGCGCCGTTTCATGAGACGAAGAATGAGAGATCGGGCATGACAGGCGCAAAGCTGCAAACGGCGGAGAATCTCAGCCGGCTTGGAACGGAATCCGCGTTCGAGGTTCTGGCCCGGGCCGAAGCGCTCAAGGCCGAGGGTCACGACGTCATCAATCTGGGCATCGGACAGCCGGACTTCAGCACGCCGGAACATATCGTCGAGGCCGCCGTGAAGGCGCTGCGCGACGGGCATCATGGCTACACGCCGGCACCCGGTATCCTGCCGCTGCGCGAAGCCGTGGCGGCAGATATTCTCCGTTTGCGCGGCGTCGAAGTCGACCCGAACAACATCGTCTGCGTGCCCGGCGGCAAGGTCACCATGTTCTTCGCCATCATGATGTTCGGCGAGGCCGGTGCCGAGATCATGTATCCGAACCCCGGTTTCCCGATCTATGAATCCGCGATCAACTATTCCGGTGCCAAGGCCGTCCCGATACCGTTGCTTGAAGAGAACGACTTCTCGTTCGATGCCGACGAGGTCCTGTCTCTCATCACACCGGCGACCCGGATGATTATCATCAACACGCCCGCCAACCCGACTGGCGGCGCCGTGCCCAAGGCGGAGATGGACAAGCTCGCCGCGGGCCTCGAGAAACACCCCCATGTGGCGATTCTCTCCGACGAGATCTACGGCCAGATGACCTATGACGGGCACGAGCATGTCAGCCTCCTGTCGTATGAGCATCTGCGCGACAGGTTGATCCTGCTCGACGGCTGGTCAAAGACCTACGCCATGACCGGCTGGCGGCTGGGCTACGCCCTGTGGCCGGAAAGCCTGGTCGACGCCGCCACACGGCTGGCGATCAACTGCCATTCCTGCGTCAACGCCGGAACCCAGTTTGCCGGCATCGCGGCGCTGGAAGGCCCGCAGGATTCGGTGCACGAGATGGTGCGCGCCTTCGACGAACGCCGGCATGTGATCGTCGAGGAGCTGAACGCCATCAAAGGATTCTCGTGCCGGACCCCGATGGGGGCATTCTATGCGTTTCCCAACATCTCGGGCACGGGCCAGTCGGCGCGCGAGGTGCAGGACAAGCTGTTGAGCGACGCCTATGTCGCCACGGTGGCCGGCACCAGCTTCGGCCATCTGGGCGAGAATTACGTCCGGTTTTCCTATGCGAATTCGGTGGAGAATATCCAGGCAGCGCTGGAGCGCGTGCGCGAGATCTACAACTAGCTGATTAAATTATAGGCAATCTGCTTGTTTTTCGAGCATTTTGGCCGCAGCTGAAAGTGGCGCCGAATGGATTATCCCTTTACTTTCAGTCAATTGCATAAGAACGCCAAGTGGCATAAAGCATGCTATGCCCATTATATCGGCGGTGCGCATTCCGTGCCCGTCGATTGAGCACAGCGGTGGAGGCAAACAGGCTGCAAATGAAAAAGATTGAAGCCATTATCAAACCGTTCAAGCTCGACGAGGTGAAGGAAGCGCTACACGAGGTTGGGCTCAAGGGAATCACCGTGGTCGAGGCCAAGGGGTTCGGCCGCCAGAAAGGCCACACTGAGCTGTATCGCGGCGCCGAATACGTCGTCGACTTTCTGCCCAAGGTGAAGCTTGAGATCGTCCTGGAGGACTCTCAGGTCGAACGGGCAATCGAAGCCATCCAGGAAGCGGCCCGTACCGGCCGTATCGGGGATGGCAAAATATTCGTCTCAACGATCGACGAGGCGATCCGGATTCGTACTGGTGAACGCGGCGCCGACGCCGTGTAGCGGTTTTGAAGTCGAGTAAATGTTCGATCACATATCAAAGATTTTTCCGAAAGACAGGGGAGCCTAAACAATGTCCGACATCAAAACCGTACTGGACATGATGCAAGAGAACGACGTCGAGTTTGTGGATTTTCGGTTTACCGATCCGCGCGGCAAGTGGCAGCACACCGCGCAGCACGTCTCGACCGTCGATGAAGACATGCTGACCGACGGCATCATGTTCGACGGGTCGTCGATCGCCGGCTGGAAGGCCATCAACGAATCCGACATGACCTTGCGTCCGGACCTGAGCTCCGCCGTGATGGATCCGTTCACGGCCCAGCCGCAGCTGATCCTGTTCTGTGACGTGCTCGAGCCGTCCACCGGTGAGCTCTATTCGCGCGATCCGCGCGGCACGGCTCGCATGGCGTTGGCCTACATGGAATCGACAGGCGTCGCCGACACGGCATTCTTCGGCCCCGAGGCCGAATTCTTCGTGTTCGACGATGTGCGCTTCGAGACCTCGATGAACCGCAGCTTCTATGAAGTCGACAGCGACGAAGGTCCGTACAATTCGGCGGCGGATTTCCCCGAAGGCAACATGGGCCATCGTCCGGGCATCAAGGGCGGCTACTTCCCCGTCGCACCGGTCGATTCGATGACCGACATTCGCGCGGAAATGGTGACCACGGCCCTCGAAATGGGCATCGCCATGGAAAAGCATCACCACGAGGTTGCCCCCAGCCAGCATGAGCTCGGACAAAAGTTCGACACCCTGCTGCGCACGGCCGACCAGATGCAGATCTACAAATATGTCGTGCACAATGTTGCCCACCAGTATGGCAAGACGGCGACCTTCATGCCGAAGCCCATCGCCGGCGACAACGGCTCGGGCATGCATGTGCATCAGTCGCTCTGGAAAGACGACAAGCCGATGTTCGCCGGATCGGGCTATGCCGATCTGTCGGAAAATTGCCTCTACTACATCGGCGGCATCATCAAGCACGCCAAGGCGCTGAACGCGTTCACCAACCCGACCACGAACAGCTACAAGCGTCTCGTGCCCGGGTTCGAGGCACCCGTTCTGCTCGCCTATTCTTCGCGCAACCGTTCGGCGTCCTGCCGCATCCCCTACACGGCAAGCCCGAAGGCCAAGCGTGTCGAGGTCCGGTTCCCCGATGCGACGGCGAACCCGTATCTCGCCTACTCGGCCCTGCTGATGGCCGGACTGGACGGCATCGAGAACAAGATCCATCCGGGCGACCCGATGGACAAGGATCTCTACGACCTGCCGGCCGAGGAGCTCGAGGGCGTGCCGACCGTGTGCGCGTCCCTGAGCGAGGCTCTGGAATCCCTGAGCGCCGATCGCGATTTCCTGAAGAAGGGCGATGTGTTCACCGATGATCAGATCGATTCCTACATCGCGCTCAAGCAGGAAGAGGTCACACGCTTCCTGCAGGCACCGCATCCGGTTGAGTTCGAGATGTACTACTCG